>Ga0209402_10002770_pt1 | contig 17203 bp, 15 predicted proteins | sample ArcticOcean_MG_C_3_FD_187437 | JGI IMG/M metagenome (GOLD analysis project Ga0209402, IMG submission 187437) | Marine microbial communities from western Arctic Ocean - ArcticOcean_MG_CB8_126 (SPAdes) (version 2) | ecosystem: Environmental > Aquatic > Marine > Oceanic | place: Arctic Ocean... | reverse complement strand
CCCGTTGATTTTGATTTTTGACGTCACCTTGTATAAAAACCCCTTTCATAAAGAGATTTTTATCGCCATTGTCGGCCATAACGGATTCTACTTTTATATTAGCTTGATCAAATGTTAATTGTTCTACCAATATTCCCATTCATATTCCTACTTAATTCTAACTCCGCTTATTGGCGATGTTGTATTATTTGCTTCTTCTTTGCCTTTTGGAGCCGGAACGTTTGAATGTCCTTTTCCTGCTGTTCCGCTTGGTACATTTACATTACCTGCGTTTTCTTCTTTAACAGCAACATCACCATGATCGCCTTCTGAGCCATCATTAGTAATATTAACAGCCTTTCCGCCCATATCATTTTTACCTGCTACAGGTGACTTGTTATTACCTGCCGGAACATTGTTACTTACTGCTACAGCCTTCATTGTTGCGGCTTCACCTACTTGCTCATAATCAAATTCTTCTTCAACTGGTTCTGCATCATTTCCGCCCATCATCAATGGATCTTCTTCTTCAGCATCAACCATATCACTCATGTCGTCTACTGGTGCTTCGTCACCCATTTCATCATCCATAGGTTCTGCGTCACCCATAAGTTGAGCAAATTCTGTTTTAAGTTCGTCTAAAGCGTCTTCAACATTCATAAAAGCATCTTCAATAGGATCTTCTTCTCCCATCTCATCGTCCATAGGCATTTCATCGCCTATTTCGTCTGGATCTTCTTCTGATACTTCTTCTTGATCGATCATTTCGCTGTCGGTTTCTATTTCGTCAGCAAACTCATCTTGAATATCTCCGCCCACTTCATCTAATTCTTCTTTATCGTCTTCATCCTTTGCCTCTTCAAGATCATCATCATCTTCAGTAGCAATATCTTCATAAATGCCGCGAGCCTTCTCCACAAATACATCATGCAGTAAGTCGCTTGCCTTTTCGTTTTCCTCGTTTATAATAAATTCGAGGACCTTTTCGAGTTTTTCTCGTGTTGACATATAATTACTCCTAAAAAAATGCGTTTTTGAAACTATTAGTATTTACAATTTTAAACAAAAAACCCCCTAAGATAGGGCTAAAACTGCTTTTTTTGAAAAAAAATTACATAGTTGGGGGAGGTGCTGGGGGAATTCCATAAATATCTTTAAAGAATTTATATCTTTTATCTAAATCTAACTTTTTTAACTTACGCATATTTTTTAATTTATTTAAATGCACAAGGGTTAATCTAGGCCGTCTACTATCATCATATTCATATTTTGATTGATCATCTATTTCTTCGTATTGTGTACCCTTGTTTTTATCACTAGGGGCTTCACTTAATAGTCGAAATTCTTTCATCATATCTACATAATTTTTCATTATTCTGCTCCTAACTGGTTTGGTGCTCCACCTTCTTCGTTTCCTGAAATAGGAGATGCTGAACCTTCTTCCGGAGGCATACCTCCCGGATCTTCCATTCCTTCCTCGCCCGGCATAGGTCCAGGTTCCATTGGTGCCATCATATCTGTATCTAATGGTTTAACACCTACTGCACCTAATCCACCTATATCCTCTCCTTGGCCTTCTAATTGGGTATCATGTTGATCATTTTCTTGTCGCCACATTTGTTCATTTTCTACAATTTCATCTTCTGATAGTCCTAAATATTTCTTCATAGCAAAACGTTTAGACATATATGGTGCCTCTGCAATGCTACTGAATACTGCCGATCTTGCTTGATCTACTTCTACTTCTCTATATTGGCTGAAGCTCTGCGGCTCAGTAAATTGTAATTTAAACGTACCAGAATCAATATTAATTCCTTTCCATTTTAAAAAGAGTTTAAATTCTTTATCAAATGTTGGTCCCAATAGTGATTGAATACGTTGACAATATTTTGTAAATCGAAATTCTTGAATAAATGCTGTTCCTACTCTTCCATCAACAAAACTAGCAGTTCCATCATCAGGACCAGTTGGGAGATAGGAACTAGGAATTCTAAGAGCTCTTAAAATTTTATTTGTAAAATACCTTAAATCATCTATCTGTCCTAAGTTCTCGCCTCCTGGCAACACCTCAACTTTAGACCCTCTTCCTTCTGCTGTTTGTGCAAAGAAATAATCTTCCATTATAGAAAGTGGATTATAACTAGCATCCATAATTGTAGTCCCGCCACCAGTTTTATTAGGTATTCTACGTTGGTGTATTTCATTTTTCACACGTTCAACAAAGCCCATGGCTTTATGTGATGGCATGTTTCCTACATCTATGTAAAATACTCTACGCTCTGGAGCTCGCTGTACTCTATAAATTATAATCGAATCTTCTAATAATTCTTTTTGTTTGTATGTTTTAAACACCGGATCTAGTATACTTGTACCAAAAGGCCAATTAGCATCCATGCCTTCTGTCATTCCCAAATGTACCATATGACTTGCATCAACACCGTATTCTTCTTGTTCTCCGCCACCATATCCACTTTGACCAGACCCGCTGCCTGTACCGTATGCACCTCTATCTATAATACCACCTCGTTGCATAGATGTAACAGATGCAAATTGATCGTTGTGTGGTATAATATTAGAAGCGGTTTTTTCTTGCAAGTTAAGGGCTAGGTTGCGTACAATATATTGTTCAGGTTCTTTACCTTTTGATTCATTAATAATAACTTTTGTAACATCCATGGGATTAACCCAATTCCATTCGTATGTTTCAGGATCACGAATAAAAAATGAATCTCCATATTTACATGTGTTTCTAAATATTCGAAAAATACGTTTATCCCAATCATTAAGATTATTCCATTGCTCTAGTGCTTTTGTTAATAATGAAACTTCTGTTTCGGTGGAATCTTCTTTCCAATCAATTTCAAACGGTATATTTGATTTAGCAACAAATTGGGTAGAAAATTCTGCAAGTGTATCTAATGCGGCATTAACTTCGGAGTCAATGTCCATTTGATCATATTGAACATAGCGTTCAATTCTATTAGGTTGTCCTGTATAAACTTCAGGCAACCAAGAACCCCACTTGCTTGCACTTGTATGTGATTGTCCTACTTTTTTTGTATTACCAAATTGGTATACTGTAAAATGTTTTTTCCAACTCATATTTTATCCTATTGTTAATATTTATATTATATACAATTAATTATGTTTTGTCAACCAACTCCTATGGTCTTAGTTCTATAAGTTCTATCAAAACTAGTACCTAATGTTGATTTATCCCTGTGGTTTTCTACACTAACAATTGCGGCTATCCGGGAAGTTTCTTCTATATTTTTAGTAGAACCGAGCCAATCTGAAAGTAATGTTATAATTTGTTGCATTGATTGGTATATAGGACTCTCTTCTTCTGCCTCTTTCCTCTTTTTTTCTTTGATCTCTTCCTCATTCTCGAGCTTCCATCCTTGTCTATCACCCTCTTTAATATCCTCGCCCTCCATCATCGCAATTATATCTTTACCAAACATCTCCCATGCCGCCTCGCCTCCGTACGATCCTCCTATTGATCCTGTGATTCCTCCTATTAGTGTTCCTAATGGGCCTAGAACAGTACTAAGGGTGCCGGCTCCTAACATACCACCTAATACACTTCCGCCGCCTGAGGCAAATCCTTTACCTATTATACTTTTTAATCTTGTTTCTTTTTCTTTCTGTAGTTTCTCCTTCTTACCGTCAGTATCAGCGCCCTTAATTAATGCATCATACTGTTCTTTAACTCCTGAGTATTCTTGATATGTATCATAAGCCACTAGTGCGGCTGTCATCATCCCTGCTCCGGCTCCACCTTTAACACCTCTTCCGAATTTGCCGCCGCCGCCTAATGCTTTAACACCTGCTGGAGTAACTACTGGTTTACCGTTTTTAACTTTGTATTCTACTCCTTCATGTTTAAATGTTCCTCCTTCTGCAATTTCTTTTCCTCCATATGTTAAACCACGGATTTTGTTGGCACGCTCGTCGAAGGACACGTCAGTGTGCCCTTTGATATTTTTTCCTGCAATATCGGTTGCTAGTCTACCTCGTTGATCAGTACTCAATCCTCCACCTAGTACTCCCCTACCAGTAGCAACTCCTGCTCCTATCTTAGCAGCCACCGAACCTACGCCCAATAAAGTAAATAATTGTGCCATAGGATTTTCTACTACTAAATCTTTTAATGCTTTTATACCCCCTGTAAAATCACCGCCAGCAAATATACCTAAGGTGTCAACAAACCTTTGAAGACCATCAATTGCCAAATCAAGTACAGGTCCAAAAGTGCCGTCCTCACCTATAAGTTTATTTGATAATTTCGCAAATGATTGTTGTAAAGCCGCCGTTGCTTTTGTCAACATTTCATCGCCTTTTACTATATCAGAACCTACTTTAAGTCTCTCCTTTGCTGCTAATCTTCCATGTTCGGTTGTATATTTTTCCGTAATTTGCATTTTTTCAACAATGCCCAAAGATGCATTAGTTGCCCTTATATTAGCATAGTTATCTTGGTCAATTGCAATAGTACCATTTTTTAATGCTACAGATAACTTGTCAAACAGTTTAGGATCCAATTTACCAGTTTTAAACTGTCTTATCATATCATGTAATACACCACCAGCTTCGCCATACATTGCCGCAAGATTGGCGCCTTCTTCTGTAGCCTCTAATCCTCTACCGCTCATTACTGCTTGCAACATCATTTCTTTTACAGCATCGCCTGCTTTTCCAAATCTAGCAAACATCTCATTAGATACAAGACCTAAATTATCTTCAAAGTTTTTAGCCGCATCATCGTCACCTTTCATTCGCATTCGCATTGCATAACCTGAGGCATCTTCTCTAGACAAGGTTTCAATTTGTGCTTTGATCATCTCTTTTCGATTTCTACCTGTATCAACAGCATAGGCAGCAGTTTCTTTCATTAATCCAGTAAAATTTCGTGTTAATCCTTCGAAAGATTGTTGAGCCCCTACATGTCGTTTTCTATCTGATTCTAAATACTCACCTAAAAATGTATTAATTTCTGTTACAGTTAAACCCATATTACCAAATTCATCCATACTTGTTCGAACTTTATCAGACAACATTCCAAATGCCAAGCCACCTTTGTTAACGCCCTTCTTTACTAAATCGCCGAATTCGCCATCAAATTCAATTGTTGAATCATTTAAATGATCTAGTGCTGTACTATATTGTCCTGCTACTCGTTCAAATTCAAATATTGGCATATTTACAGAGGCAAGTGCTTGAGTAGTATCAAGTATTGATGTGCCTAATCCCATACCAACATCAGTTAGGCTTCGTTGTGTATCAGCAAATTTAGTTAAAACTTTTGTAGCAAGATTAAGTCCTGCGGCAAAATTACCTGGCATTAATGCGGCTAAATCTCCTATACCTCCTCCAGTTAACATCGAACCGGCGCCTCTCATTACTTGAGGAAGCTGCTTCATAAAGTTTGATTGTTTTTCTGCCTCTCTTATTTGTTTTTTCATTTGCCGCAAGGTCATTTGAGTGTCTTGGACAGTCTGTTTTGAACTATAGGCTATGCTTGTTAGGGCAGGTGTTTGCCTTTTAGATTCGGCTACCTCTTCTCGCGTGACTCCGGTGGTCCTCGCTATAGCGGCTTCCATCTTGGAAAAATCTTCTGATTGTTCTGACCTCTCACTGCCCATTATTTGGACTAAATTCTCCAAGGTATGTTGCATTGCATAATTGGGAAGCTCTACATCACCTACATCTGGAATATGAATAGTGGGCATATTTTTATCCTATAAATATAACTATATATATTTATTAGGAGGAAAATGCCAGAAGATGCAAATGTTATTTTAAACGAGTTTTACGACATTCAAACATCAAAAGAAAAATTAGAAACATTTATTGAAAAATACAAAGAAGTTAGCGAAGCACAACCTGTGCTTAATATGGCTAACCAAGCATTAGAAAACATAACTGTTACTCCTCAGCCTATTTCTAAAATAGACAAACCAGAAAAAGAAAAACCTGAAGTTAAATTACGCAATGTCAGGCATACTATTTTAGAAAATAATTCTGATAATCCTTTAATGCAATATTTTAGGCCCCCGGGAGTATATGTTATATTGCCTAGTGCAGGTAATTTTTACCTAGACAAACCTGAGTTAACTTCTTTAGGAGAAGTACTAGTTAAACCAATGACCGCGAGAGATGAATTATTATTCAAATCTCCTGATATTTTAATGAATGGCGAATCTATTTTGAAAGTAATAAAATCATGTATACCGGGAATATCAAATCCTAGTGAAGTTCCTGGTCCTGATTTTAGTGTTATTATGTTAGCATTAAGATTAGCAACATATGGTAAAGAATTATCATATGCAGGTACATGTAGCGAATGTTCTGGGAATACAGAATTTATTGTAGACCTTGAGCATATGTTGGATACTCAGATTTCACGTTTAGAAAAACAATATAAAGTAATTATAGATCAACTAACAGTTTATGTTAAACCTTATGATATACATTGCCAAACTATATCCTCAATAGCCAATTTTGAACAACAAGCAATTACCAATTCTATTTTAGGTAATAATGATTTAACTGATTCTGAAAAAACTATAGAATTTAGTAAATCATTTAACAAAATAACAGAAATTACATACGAATTAGTATTACGTTCTATTATTAAAGTAGCAACACCTAACGAAGATATTATTGAAAAACTATTAATTGTTGACTGGCTTAATAATGTAGGCAAAAAACCATTTGAGTTAATATCTGATAAAATATTAAAAGCAACCAACGAGGGTTTTAATAATGATGTTCAATATGATTGTGAACATTGTAAAAAAACAAATACGGTTCCAGTTATATTCGATCCTACAAGTTTTTTCGGCTAAGGCTTTTACAGACTCCTCCTAACGAAATAGAGGATTTCTTAAGGGATCAAAGGAATAATGTAAAAGCCTTTATAAAAAATATTGTAGATTTAGTTGTTTATGGTAATACCAATTTAACATATAATGAAGCATGGAATTTAAGTAGAGAAGAACGAGAGATGTTCTATGAGGCAATAATGGAACAAAGAGAACAGCAATCAGGAAAAAAACAACAAAAACAACTTTAAAAACCTAGTTCTTCTAACTGTGTAATAGTATTGTTTGCCGAGGTATGATGAATACCTCTTCCTCCTGCAGAATTCCATTCTGTGATGTTTTGTAGGAGGTCATCTATTAATATATTAGGACGACTATCATGTGATTTAGCAAAATGTTTTTTATCCTGTCGATTAACTGCATAAACACGATCTTTATTAATACCTAAGTTTTTTTCACACCAGATTGTTTTTTGAATTCCAGCAGGAGGATCCCATACTAATCGAACAGCAGGAACAGCAGTTAAGATAAACGGGTGAAGAGGTTTAATAAACTTCCAAAGTTGGTCCATATCAGACATAGGAGGTAGCTCTGCCCAAAACATTTTATCCTCGGCTAATTGACTCCATAATTCATGGGTACTCTTAACATAGCCATACCTCTCTGCAAAATTATAACCTAGAATTTTAGTTGCACCATTAATTAAGTCTACTAAAACTCCATCCATATCACAGTATATTTGAGGATTATCAAATTCAGTTACATTCATATATTATCCTTTAACGATGAGCTTACGCTCATCACGATATTTCTTTACTTCGTAATTCATATCGAATTATTATTATTAATATTTAACTATTTCCTGAGAGTCAGGTCACACTTAGCCTGTTTAAGGCTAAGTTAACTATTTCCTTCGGACATAGTACACTCTAATAGAACAACCATATAGGTTAAGGCGGTTGGGCTGTACCTTTTTATGTTCTGCTTATCCAACGCAGGTTTTTATAAAGCAATTAGATCTACCTTATATACCTTGCAGGTTCCAAATTGTCAGGAGAGCCTGCTCATTTTTTTATCTGGTGCCACGGAGATCCGAACAGGCGTACCTGTCCTCAACCGGTCTTACGACAATAGGGGCTGTGGAATACCTTCAACTGAAAGGTACTTAATTGAGCCATGGTTTAGTTCTAAAAAATCGTTGTAGCCTGTAAATGTCCAGTCTTTGTAATTAATATGCCTATGGGTATAAAATGAAGTATCTAATAGTCGTTTTTGGAAGCCTATGTATTTGCCTTTGCGATTAAATTTTAGTATTAGTAGGTTTAAATCTTTTTCTTCTGCCACTTCTAGTATTTGCTGGATCCATTCGTCTAATAGCCTAATATTGCCTTGGTATAAAAATTGATGAAATGGAAAATCAGCATATGATTTACATTCCACGTTAAAGTATTTCCAATCGTCAGGTGGTATTATGTCTCCCCTAAAGGATTGTACCTGGCCTTCGGATAAGTATTCTTTTCGTACTACGTTAGTGCCGCCAACATACGCACCCGATGACGGAGTTCTAATAAAGCTCTCGTTATATAACTTTGATAGTTCTTTTGCTACTTCTCTTTCAAATGAACTGCCTTTTGTTTTACTTTTACTTGGCATTAAGTATTTTTAGTAATTTCCAAGGTGTAAAACAAACAGTTCCTAAGCTGAAATAATCTGCACCCTTGCTTTTATAGAAACGCACCACGTCTATATGATCAATCCCTCCTCCGGCGATAATCTTCACTGAGGGAAAGTGTGTCTTTATGTAATCGATGTGTTTCGTCGTGTAACTTATCAATTCCTTTCCGCTCAATCCTCCGCCAGTAATAGGGAGGGTGTTGGAGCAGTGGATCTGACCAAACCCAATGTCTAATAACCTTTTGATTTCGTCCTCTGTAGATAGGGGCGATATTTTGGCAATACACCATTGTCTTTTATTATTCCAAAATGCATTATAAAACTTAGTAAGGGCTTTATAATCTATTTCTATTTTATCTATGTTAGGACAACTTAAATTAAGTTCTAAGTTTATATGGTCGGGTATGTCTTTAGCAAAGTCTACCCAATCAATTGGTAGCATCGCGGCAATGCTTATAATTTCTTTGCCGTTATTTTTGTATTTATTAAGTCCTTGGTGTATTCCTGGATTACGGAGTCCTAATTGGTTTTTCCAACCCTTCTTATCAAAATCATATCTAAGGGTTTTAATTAGTTGTTTAACTAGTCCTGGCCTGTGCAACATTGTGTATGTACCTTTAACACTAATTGCATTTTTATGTTTAATATAATTACCAAAAGGTGCCGCTATAAAATATTTTGTTTGATCATTAACCATTCTCTAAAATCTCCTTATCACAACTAAACGTCGTAAATCCATTTTCTTTGATTACGTTAAGTATATCATTTACCCTTCCTACAAGTTCGTCTTTGTGTGATATTAAAAATATATTTTTATTTCTATCTCTTGTAATTCTTTTTAGCTCAGCTAACGCAGATTCAACACCGCTTATATCCATACCCGAATCTATAAGTTCGTCAATAAACAATAAATTTATTGGTGTATTCATAGATTCGAAAATATCTCTAAACGAGAAACTTAATCCTAAGATAAGTCTGTTTCGCTCTCCTCTTGACAAGTTATCAAAATCCAAATCTCTACCATGTTCTGTAATTTCTACTGATAAATCACTTAGAAAAGTTACATAATGTGGTAGACCTAGTTTTTGTAAATAGTATTTAAGTCTTGTGTTTAAATAACCAAGGTTTTGCTCTATAATCTTCTTTCTTATGAAAGAATCCTTGTTAGTTAGTAGTTTAAGTAAGAATTCTTGGTGCTCCTTTAATTCTTCTAGTTCATTAATTTGGGACCAATTAATTTCCTGTAACCCTTTATTTTTTAGGGTTTCGATTTGATCTACGTATTGATTTGTTTCTATTAATTTATGTTCAAGTTGATTAGATAATGTATCTAATGTTGTTTTATGATCGTATGCTTTGCTTATGCTATCGTAATGAGCATTAGGTTGTTTACCTAATTCACCTAATTCGTTTCTTTCAGATGTTACATCGGTATGATCTTTTTCATATCCTTTAAGTTTGTTTGTTTTATCTATTAGTAATTTTTTGTGCAACTCGTCATCTAATGGTTGATTACAAACATAACATGCTTCATCTTTTATGCTTGTTAGATCTTGATTTAACTTAGATATTTTGGTGTCTAATTGTGCTACATTCACGTCTAGTTGCAATGTTTTTCTTTGTTTGTTACTATATGCCTCTAAATCCTTGTGTGCTTGTAATTCATTATCAATGTTTATTTCAGCAAGTTCTAATAGTTTTGATTTTAATTCTTCTATATTTTCTGTGTGTTTTTTATCCCATATATCACTGCGCCGTTGCAAATCTTTAATCGAACTTTCAATTTGTTGATTTGCTTGTTGTATGCCACCTATTTTATATTCTTCTTTTTTATGATTATCTTTTGTTTCACGTACTAATTCTTTTAGTAATACTGCCTTCTCAGATAATAAAGTAATTCCTAGTAACTCTTCAATTAAGTTACGCTGATCATTTTGCTTCATTGCAAGGAACGGTTCTGTGTATGTATTAAGTGCCATAATATGCTTAAACATATTATGAGACATACAAAGAATTTTACCAATTTGTTCTTGTGTTAATCGACTTTCTCCTTGCCCTTCGTCAGTTTCATCTATTTGCTCTGCATTATTAACAAAAAATCTACATACACTAGGTTTTCGCCCACGTTCTATTCTATAGGTTATGTTGTTATGTATGAATTCAATCATGACAAGCATATGCTTGCCGTTTGTTTTGTTTATTAGATTATCACGTTTAATATTGGTTAATGCTTGTCCAAATAATCCATACGATAATGCATTTACAATGGTAGTTTTACCTGTTCCATTGCGTGATCCATCACCACCTAAATCTAAATTATTTCCAAGAACTAATGTTAATCCAGAATCGTTTAACTTAACTCCTTGAGTTACATTACCAACACTCATGAAGTTTTTTAGTGTAATTTCTTTAATTGTCAACATATAACTATTATACAGTCAATTGGGTGTAAATGTCAATGAGTTTTTGGTTATTTATGTGGGTAGATTTGATCGCAGTTAACTCGTTTAGTACAATTTGATCTACTGATTCAAAAATAGTGTCGTCTCCTGCAGACCAATCATCAGCATATTCATCCTCTCGTTGTGGCATCAATACAATTTCTCGTAAATTGTATTTTTCTGTAAAGACTTGTTTTATGTGTGTTGCTTCTTCGTATGATATATCTACGTCTAATGTTACTCTTATATTTGTTTTTGGTTTTAAATATTTTTCTGGGTCATCTATTAATTTACTAAGGTTAATTGTTTTAAAAGAAGGTGCATTTGGCCATGCAATATATTGTGGTTCTCCTCCCCATTCAAGTATCATCATACCTCGATCATCTTGCCAAGTATCTGAATAATTATGTGGGAATGCGTTACCCATATATATAACATTTTTTTGTTGTTGGCGATTATGAAAATGGCCGGAGAATACATATTCTTGATTTCTAAAATGTGTTTTTTGCAAACCCCCTGTGTCTGGCATTGATATTAATTGATTCATCTGAAAGCCTCCTAATTCAAAGTGTCCGAATATATACCTAGATTTTATACCAGGCATTTCCTTCCATTCTTCTTGAACCAACCAAGGTATTATGCTTACATCTCCTTCTGTAAGAATATTATTTACAATGTGTACATTATCGTATAAATTACCAAATGCTACACTATTAATTTCACGTTTATCTCTATAAAATAAATCATGGTTTCCCATTATTACAAAGACATTTGTAAATGCTTTAGATAAAAATTCTAGGTTTGACATCGTATAGTTCATAGTGCTAACATTAATGGATGCTCTATGATGATGCCAATCGCCAAGAAATATGCAAGTTTCACATTTTGCTTTTTTGGCTTCTTTAATAAACCATAATACAAATTCTTCACAATCTGTATTATGTTGTCTACTATTATTTCTTAAGCCAAAATGAATATCTGTGAAACAAGCAACTTTTTTAAAAAGATTACTCATCTATTCCTTTGTCTTTTTGATTAAAGAAAGTATAATTCGTTCTCCTTCGCCTCTAAATTACACCCCATCTTGTTTTACTTGCTCCCTTCGTTCCATTTCTCGCGCTACCCGTGCTACCCGTGCCTCTTCCCGCAGTTTTGTTTCTTGTCGGTCAGCCTCAGTTTCACATTCCTGCTCTATTCGCTCTCGTCGTTCTATTTCCTGCTCTATTCGTTCTGTGCCGTATTGCCCATCTCGATTTCTTCGTGCTACCTCGTCTTTTTCTGCAATAGCAATCTGGTGGGCCATTTGTCTAGTATAGCTAGGATTGTGGCCTGCTTTTTCGAGCAAGTCATCGCGAATATTTTGACTACGTTTTTCTACATTTAATACTCGAGTAAAGGAATTTGTTATTGCGGCGGTATAATATGCAAATGGGTTTTGCGATTTACTTTCGTCAAATTGTAATGAAATTTGTGATAATTGCAATAATGCTTGTGAACGCATCTCATCTACATACGTATATCCTCGCCAATTTGATCTTGTAGCATATCGTTCTGTGAGTTTCATACACATTCTAGCAAGCTCATCAGTCATATAACCATGTTCTACGCAAAACTTGCCAGTAGAAATAGTACCTTTCCAATGTGATCTTCCTACTTCTTTATATTTGTTTTTGGTTTTATTCCAAACAAGATGCTTCCAAGGAGGAAAATTTACTTTAGCATGATGATCTGCTATTGTTTTTGGTTTATTTTTTCGTCCTGGTTCTAATGGAATATGTGTAAAATCATATACCCTATATACTATATCATTGGGATCAACGTCTACTTCTACATCCTTATCAACCTGTAATCGTTTTTTACGAGCATCTATTGCTTCTTGTTTGTGTTCGTCTGTTAATTCGTCTATGTCTGATGTATTTAAATAATCGCATACAATCAAATCATAGTCTTTAAATTTATCATGTGTATATGCACTATATGTTTGTTTTGAAAAATGTATTTGTTTTAAAATATCTTTATTATTTAGGTAATTTTTTCGTTTTGCTGCCATGTATCTCCGTGAGTATTTACTACTATTATTATACAGTATTATGTACTTAAAGTCAAGGATTTATTGGCGATAAATATTAGTATGAGAATTCTTGAATTATTCGAAGCAACAGCTAAAACTCCTATTGTATTTTATGGGGGTAGGTTTCAGCCTATGCATAAAGGACATTATAGTGCATATAAACATTTAGTTGAAAAGTTTAGTGCCAACAATGTATTTATCGCCACTATGTTTGGGAAAAAACAACAACAAGCACATGCGGCAGGTGATTATATAACAGACCCATTTACTTTCCAAGAGAAGGCTGATATTATATCTACAATGTATAAAATCCCCAAGGATCATGTTGTTGAAACAATGCCATATAGACCCGATATAAGCAAAATAGGTAGAGACCCCGGAACAAATTATGTTGTGTTGGCTTTAGGTAATAAAGACATTGATAGATTAAAAGTCGGAAATGTTATACAAGAGTATAGCGAAAATATATTACCTGATCCTGCGGTAGATCCAGAAACAGGACAAGAACGTGCATACAAATATATGGTACCCTCACAGGAAGGTGGAATAAATGCTTCATCTTTTAGGGCAAATATAATACAAGAAACGGACGAAAATATAATGAAAGAAAGTTTTGATGAATATTTTGGTATGATACAACAAGATCCCCATGCTAGAGGTAGAATATTTAAAATGGTTGTACGAGGTATTAGACGATGAAAGATATTAGGGCAAAACTTACACTTCCCAATGATGATGTATTAAAAGATAAAGATGGAAAATATAATCCTATCTTGTTGCCACTTAAAAAGTTTCACGGAATAATCTGGCCATATTCACCGACTGTTAATATTTCGCATCAGGCAGAATATGGTGAATACGATATAACTCATACAAATTATCCTATTCATTATTATACTAGAAGCAGACCGCCTGCTATAATGTGTTCAGGACAATTAACAGCACAAACAGCAGCAGAAGCAAATTATATGATAGCAGTTTTACATTTTTTGCGTATTGTTACAAAAATGCATTTTGGTATGAATGATCCTAAAAGAGGTACTCCTCCACCTGTATTAAAATTTAGTGCATATGGAGATTTAATGTTTAGTATGGTTCCGGTGTTAGTTCGGTCTTTTACATATGATTTACCAGGTGATGTTGATTATGTTGATGTAGAAACTAATTCCGCAAATGCAGGGTTTGATTCAGATTTTAGTTCAAAAGTTCCTTCTATGCTTACTCTAAGTATTGATATGGTAATACAACAAACAGCGAGCAAATTACGAACAGAATTTACAATGAATGATTTTAAATCTGGAAAGTTGGTTAAGGGAGGATATGTATAATGGCATATAGTACTAATAGCATATATGCTCAAACTCCAATGAATTCTAGTTTTTTGGGTATTTGGGAACCACCTGATATTGTGATAACAGGTAATGAAACCACTATTACAATAGGTCGCCATATGAAATTTAGACCAGATTTATTGAGTCATGAATTATATGGTACTCCAAAATTGTGGTGGATTTTTAAAATGATAAATCCTGATAAATTAAATGATCCGATTTGGGATTTTGTTGAAGGGCTAGAAATATTAACACCTAGCCAAGCAGATTTAAATACGTATATATAAGGGAATTAATTTATGAGTAAGGCTTTTGAACCAAAAGATTCGATAAAGTATTCTATAAAAGGTTTTTTAGGAAATCCGTTAAACAGTATGCCATCGTATACCTATTATATTAGATTAAGCATAGTCCATCCGACGATTGTTCATAAGAAGAAAAAGATACAAACTGACGAAAAAATAGTTATAGCAGAAACTGGAACAACAAGTGTTTTTAATATATCTGATTTAGAAGTATTTCATGCAGTAGGTTACAATAACGAAACTCGAGGAGCCTTCGGTATAGGTGCTAACATAACAATAGTTGAAACACATGGTTCTGCGTTGTTGGATTATATTAGTAAAGCATGTATTGATTTGGGAATTAAAACACCAAAAGAAGCAACCTATCTATTAGAAATAATGTTTAAAAATGGTAATGCAGAAAATGTAGAACCAGGACAATCAGAATATTATTTTGTTTATCCTTTAAAATTTACCTCAATGAATATACAAGTAACAGAAAAAGGCGGACAATATAGAATTGCAGCCACTGAGCCGGGGATAGATGCATTGGGACCAACAACAAAAAATGCATGTACGGTACCAGCAAAAAATTTAGGAGAATTTATTACATTATTTAAAAACTTTTTAAATAAATGCGCCCAAGATGAAGTAAATGCATGTCATCATGATGTTGCAGACCAATACGGATTTATTATTCCTGATGAGTGGAAAACATATAAATTTGGAAATTTGGAAGGAGCAGAAAAATCTAATCCCCGGACTACTCGGTATTTTAGTGATCTATCCAAACTTTTAATTCAAATTCCCAAAGGTTCTCAAATACCTGATATTATAATTTCTGTTTTTAGTTCTATTGTAGAATTTCAAAAAATAAGAACCGCCGATGGTCTCGGATTTATGAAAAAATCACCCGATGAACCATCAGAAAAACCAGGTGAAATAGCATCGTATTTTAGATTAGTTGCTGATATGCGGTTTGGTAAGTATGATAATGCACGAAAACGATATACTAGAATTTATACATGGTGGTTTGACACATATAAGGAACCTTCTGTATATGATACAAATTATATGAAATCATTTAATGATTCAAAGGTTATGAGAAAACGTATTACAAATTTAGTAAATGAAGGAATATTAACAAAACGATATGATTATAATTATACAGGATTAAATACAGAAATTATACGATTTGATATGAGTTTTAATTTAAGTTATTTTAGAATGTTACCTATTAGAGCAGGGGAACAAGGAAAATCAAACTATCTGCAAAATGCTAAAATAAGATCTGTACAGGATCATCAAACTGAGACCCGAACAGACACAAAAGAAGGCAAACATAAAACAGAAAAGAAGACTTACGTGGCAGACCCTGTTATACTAAAGGTAACTGATTTAAAAGAGGCACAAGCCGCATTAGCCGCAGAGACACAAACAAATATTAGAAAAGGTAGTAAGTATTATTTAGAATCTTATGGATTACCAGATTCTTCTGATGAGAGTTACTTTCATCAGGTATCAGCAGACACAGTAGATGCTCCTACTGATACTCAGGGAACTGTTGCTCCTGATGCAAGTGCCGGTATGATACAATTTGGTAGTCACTACATGGAATTAGCTGGAGGTGACGAACTAGCACAAATAGATATAGAAATTAAAGGTGATCCGTATTGGTTAGGAAATTCTAATTTGGCAAAAGAAAAGGAGGGATCTCAAACAGGTATTGCAGACTTTGCAAAGTATGAACAAGGTGCTAATATGTTTTGGTTAAATGTTAAAAGTCCATCTGAACCGGATGAAAAAACAGGGAAAATGAAATTTACAGATAACACTACTATAAGTGGAATTTTTAAAGTAAAAAAAGTTATATCCAGATTTATATCAGGTTCATTTGTACAATCGTTAGAAGCAAATCGAGATTTGGCAACCAATTACGATAAATCCCGGCCAACATTATTAAGATTTACAGATGAACAAGAAGTAGAAGAAGCAAAAATACAAACAGCAATGGTTGGAGAATTTGAAGGTGCTACACGGGCTGATCCAAACTCAACATATGCTGGAGAATATACCTAATGGCAACATATAAAACACAATTTGGAGAAAAACCACCTGTGGGGAGTTATGCAGGTTTCGGAGAAAGGCCTGACAAAAATGGTAATTGGTCTTTTCCTAGTACAGATGATATGACTAGTAATATTGAAATAGCAAAATTACATCCTAAATTACGAAAATCAGTATCAAATATAATTACAAGAGCAAAAGCACATTCAAACGTATATGTTATCGAAGTAGTGGCAGGAGTTAGACCATTATCAAAACATAAATTATTACGTAAAAAAAATGTATTAAAACATAATTATAAAGACAGTCATCATTTAACAGGAACATCCTTTAGAATAAAATTTGTTAGTATAGGCGGAACCGCCGTAACAAAATATTTGCATGGTACCACTGGTTTTATAGCAACTGCAAATGAAACACATTGGACAGAAATAGGAAAAATTGCCGAAGATGAAGGATTTCATTGGGGCGGTAATAACAGAGATAATTTATTTCAACAATATACACATGTTGATTATGGCAAAGGTTG
>Ga0209402_10002762_pt1 | contig 17236 bp, 23 predicted proteins | sample ArcticOcean_MG_C_3_FD_187437 | JGI IMG/M metagenome (GOLD analysis project Ga0209402, IMG submission 187437) | Marine microbial communities from western Arctic Ocean - ArcticOcean_MG_CB8_126 (SPAdes) (version 2) | ecosystem: Environmental > Aquatic > Marine > Oceanic | place: Arctic Ocean... | reverse complement strand
CGCAACTTTGCGAACTACCGCACCCGCATCCTGTTCTTCTGTGGAAAACTGAAACTCAAACCGTGCTGAAAACACCCATTAAAATCGGTGAAGAACCATCAGGATGAAAGCAGTTTTCGGAGGTGACACCGGACGTTCGGCCGATTACTTTTTCACGAGTGAATAGAGTCCGCCGACATCGTGCTTCAGTTTTCCCTGACTCACCAACTCCTGCCAGACGGCCTTGGGAAACTGATTCGGTGGTGAAATGGCAACCACGCCCGACGACTGACCGGAGGACGTCGGACCGTAGCCCATTTGGGATTCGTCATCCAGACGCGTTAGCTTGAGGCGTTTCTTAAACGCCTTCATGGCCAAACGAAGTTCCTTGGTCGAGGGAGCTCCGGGCGTGGGTGTGGCTTCTGAGTCGGCCATAACATGTTCCTTTGAAATTATTAGCTGAGCAGTAAAGGACTAGGGTTAAGTACCTGGCGCCCCTACGGCTTGTCAGCGTTCAAGAGATTCAGCATCGCCTTCCCCATGCCATCACCAATCAGGTAATGGGTCTCAGCATTGCTGTTCCAGTGGTAGGCTTGTCCGTTCGGTGATTGATCCTTGGGGCGGAAGAAATCTTTCGTGCCGACGAACGCCACATTGCCTCGAAACTCTTTGTGCTTTGCAACGGCCGCTTGCGCCTTCATCAGCGACAGCGCCCGGGGATGCTTCTCGGCTCGACCGCTCATGCCGGTCTCGGCGATAACGAAAGGCAACTTCGGTGCGTCGAGATCCTTGCGGATGTCGCGAATGAAGTTGGCCATGTTCGCTTCGTAGGCATCGTTGAATGCCTGATTGACGCGATCGTTCCAGCCCTGGTGCCAACTGAATCCGACCAGTTCCAACTTGCGATCGGCGTATTGAGGGAACAGCGTTTCGGCACCGCCCATAACATGTTTGGTGAGTTTCAGCAGTTCCTTGTAATACGATCCCACCTCGCCGCCGGAACTCGGCGGACGGAAATCCTTTGCCAGACTCTTTCCGCCCCAGGCAAGTTTGATCAACAACACCGGTTCATCCAACGCATTGCCGACGACATGACCGAAGCCCAATTCCGGTCCGATGAAACCTTCACGGAATCCGTACTTTGGCAACAGATTGCCTTTGCGCTCGAGATACCAGATCTGGACATCCTCGCGGGCAACCCAGCTTCCTTTGGCGTCCACCAGATGTTTGAATTGCTTCGCCGTGCCGGGATTTTTCACGAGCCATTCCAGCGAGCCTTTGCCCCCGTTCGACTTCTGCTCGGAATTTACAACGCCGTGGCCTTCCATGTTGGATTGGCCGGCCAGAATAAAGACCTTAACCGTGCCGTCGGCAAGTGCGGTCGATGTTGTGGCGAAGGCCAACGATAATAGGAGAATGAAACGCGTCATCTGAAACTGCCTTCCTGAATTGTTGCCTGGTTGCCCAAAGGTGTTGGTGGTGGTTCCAAAACTCCCTCTCCCCCACCGGGGAGAGGGGTTTTGCAACTGCCCCTAATTGAAAAACGACAAATCCATGTCAATGACTTCCGGACTTAGCCCGCCGAATTGCAAAGTTGATCAGTTTCTGGCAATGAAAGAAGCCCGGCCAATAGTTGTGTCCCTGCCCTTTGGCAACGACCAGTTCGACGATGTCGTCGGCTTTCGCTTTTTTGTATCGCTCGACGAGCTTCGCTGAGTTGTCTTTCAATGGCACAACCCTGTCGCTATCGCCGTGGATGATGAACACGGGCACTTTGGCTTTGGCCAGCACATCGATGTTTGCGATCGGATTGTGTTGGTCGAGGGTGGCTTCCAACTCCGCTGGCTTCAGTCCGTAAGCCGAGGCGGCTCGCTTCACGCCGGGATAACTTCGCAAATCGAACACCGGGTAAATGCCTGCGATGCCGGCCACTTTGTCGGCATTGTGAACCGCCCAACTGCTAACCCAAACACCGCCGCGACTGCGTCCCAGCAAACAGGGCTTGGCTGCGAACCCACGCAGTTGCGTCAACTCGCGATAGAGAGCCGTGAAGTGCTTCTGGCCTGCGGGACTGCCGTGGGCTTCGCCAATGTCGATGCCTGCAACGGCCACACCGGCGGCGAGAAACTGCTCGTGCATCCATTTTTCATGACGGTCGGGTAACCCCGGCAGCGTCGGGGCATACAAAATCCAAGGTTGCGGTTTCAGTCGTTTTTCCTCCGACGGCCACAAAATGAACGCGGGCCGACCGTTGACCAGAAACGACTCGCCCGGCAGAATCAGTTTCTTGACTGGCTTAGCCTGCGCAGATTGTTTCGCTGTCGCGTGCTTCGCTATGAATTCGACAATCGGCGTGGAATCCTTCAGTCCATGCGGATGGTGACCGACGCCCGGTTTGGCGATCAGTTTGATATCGCCACCCAGCTTGCGATAGCGCTTGGCGATGACGCCCGTGTTTTCGTCCCACGGCACAACCTTGTCGGCGTCACCATAAACGTGAAGCAGCGGCACACCGGCTTTGGCCAACGGCTCTATATTATCGACCGGATTCCTGGTGTAAGCCAACGCCTCAGCTTCGTTTTTGAATCCGTAGGTTTCCAGCACGAGTTTCCAATCGCGCGGACTGCCTTTTCCTTTTCCCTTGCCGCCCGGCCAACTTCTGAAGTCGCAAACCGGTGCATCGCCATAAATGCAGGAAACTTTCTTCGGATTGGCGGCTGCCCAGTTGTAACAGTACAGCCCGCCACGGCTGAGGCCGACGAGTGCAACTTTCTTCGCGAAGCCGTACTTCTCTGTTAGCTCCTTATAGAAAGCGTCCCAATGCTTCACGGCTCGTGGAGCTCCCAGCATGTTGGGAACGCGCATGTAGACGATGTGAAACCCCTTGCCGAGCAACGCAATATCCGGTGCCGGCTTGTGGCCGAAGAACTCGCCATGCCAGACCCACGGTCGACCCGCCGCAGGCGTCTTCGGGGCGACAACGAGTACCGGTTTGCCATCAACGCTGAAGTCGTAGCGGGCGTAGCCGTTCCACTCGCTCTGTTTTCCTGGGAACGGTACCGACTCGGCCGCCGCCAACTGACCGAGGAAGGTCGTGGTTTGCAGCAGCAGAGTCACTCCTACGAGCAAGCCAGCAGCCAACCTTGATCGCAGTCTTAATGAGGTCTTCTCTGCAGTTGTCATCAGATATTCGTTTCTCGGTTGCATGATTGGAGTTCACTTTGACACACTCACCAGTATACCCACTGCTGGTTTCAATCGCTTGCTGTACCAGACATTGTTGCGAATCAACCGAGACTGTTGCGTGGAATACCAGAGTTGCTGGTACGGCTTCCAAAAGAATTTCTCTAAATTCTCGACATCCAGCTTGACTATAAACAGACAGGTCTGTATGATTTCGGCATGAGCGATAAGAAAAACAAATCCAAAGCCCGACAGCGAATCGTCGAAACTGCTGAAAGGCTGTTTTACGCCGAGGGAATTCGATCTGTGGGGATCGACCGAATCATCGCCGAGGCGGAGGTCGCCAAGATGACCTTGTACAACCATTTCTCCTCAAAGGACGAACTGATTCTGGCCGTATTGGAATATCGGGAAGAGAAGTTTGACGAGATGTTTCAAAAGTGGATGAAACGCCGCGTCAACAAGGGAATGGATCGCCTTGAAGCGTTCTTCGCTGCATTGAAGGACTGGTTCGACAGCCCCGGATTCCGAGGTTGCGCATTCATCAATGCTGCCATAGAACTGGCTGATGCCCAACATGCGGCTTCGCGATTCTCGTCGGAACACAAAGAGCGATTCCGTGAGATGCTCAGCGAGATCATCGCAGAGACCAGAGGGACGAAGGCGGCATCGGTCGCATCGGCGATTGCATTGCTGGTCGAGGGTGCCATTGTGACCGCAGTGATGCAGCAGTCATCCAAATCGGCTGGCGTAGCGAAGGACGCTGCAATGGCTCTCGTAGCAAAAGCAAAACGGAGGTAATCGCCGATACACATTTTTTTCAATAATATGATACAGACCTGTCTGTTTATATGAAATCTCGCAACACACTGAAACTGGAGATCGAATGATGACCACTCTGAAAACAACTCTCGTCGCCCTGAGCCGGCACAGTCCCAGCGTGATCGCGCCCGACACGTTGCCGGGCAGCATCAAACCACAGCCCTCAATCTCTGATAGCTAAAAAAAGGCCCGCCATCCCCGATGGGACAGCGGGCCGGTGACAAGCGGTGGTTGCTCGATTCAGCGTCGCTGAGTTCTTCGTCGACGGGATTTGTGCTGCCGCCCGGCGCGGAAGCCTAGTCGACTCCCGATGCGTTTGCCGTCTCGGTAACACCAGATGGCGAGGCTGGCCAATATGATCAGCGTCAGAGTGGATTCCATAATTAGTGGGGCTCCTGGGGTCTTGTTTGAAAAGTTGGTTTGTCATTCGTCGCCCAGCCAGGCTTGGCAGGACGCCCGGAACGGGCACGATGGACAGTTCATGGGGCTCGGCGCTGGATAGAAATGCCCGGACTCAATCGCTCGCCAGGTGTGCTCTACCGCTTTGATCGTTCGCTGAACACGACGTTGGCTGACATCGACATCGAACGCCTCGACAGCCGGCGTCTTGGTCTTGGTCAACACGAGAAACCGCAGGCGGACGTTCTTGTCCGGCACCATGCGCCGTGCGAGTTCAGAGTAAAGTAGAAGTTGGTCGGCGGAGTTCTCGGCCTGATTTTGCGACCAGCGACTGCGGGAAGTTTTGAAATCCGTAATCAGCAGCTCGTTTTCTGTGGTCGAAAGCAGGTCGATGCGGGCCACCAGGTCAGGTACTCCCGGAATCAGTTCTCCTCTCAACGATTCCTCGATTCCGATCACCGTTTCATCGGACTCAGCGGCGGGGCTGGCACGGAAAGAAGTCAGCATTCGATCGGCGAGCGCACTTAGCGAGTTGTGATCCTCGCCCTTGGCGAATCGAACTTCTGCCTGTTCCGCTGACCGACTTTCCCAGGCTTCCTGAAAAACGTCCAACAGCTGATCAAGCGATGGTGGCTCGTTTCCACACAGCAATTCGTTGAAGTGAAATTCCAGTGCTGAGTGGATCGCACCGCCGAAGATCAAGCTGGAAGACAACACGGTTTCGGGTCGGCCATCTTCGTATTTGAACCGGTAAAACAACGGGCATCGCTGGTAAGCCGATATAGACGAGTACGAGATATAGTCGCGTTTCGGACCGACTGTGCTGACTGATGAGTGGGGCGTGTTGGTGGTCGCGATCATCGCGACGCCTCGCTCTGGGCGGCCTTCAATTCGTCGATCAGCGTGCTGGCATCACTGATCGACAGATCATCGGGACGTTGCACGTTGAACCGGTCCTTCACGAGTCGAGAAACGTCGATACGCTTCCCCGCAATCGCGTGGATCGCTTTCACTTGCGAGCTGGTTGCCTGCCGGGGACTGCGACCATTCGACGAACTACCATTGCCATTGTTTGACTCGTGTGCGTTGACACGGTATCCATGGTCGACAAGTATGGTCTTCTCAGCGAGTCATTCGCATTCGATCAGAACGCGGAGATTAGTCGGCGACTGAAGAAACTCGATCCAAAGTTTCGTATCGGACAAAACGTGAATCGCCAGAGCCTCGATGAGCGGCTCAAAGAAGACTTTCTGGATGTGTTCCTGCTGACGTTCGCCCCCACACGCGAAGAAGTGAAACGACTGCACGAACGCAAGAAGCAGGTGCTGTTCAATTATGCCGGGTCAGGTGACGCTCGTCGAAACCCAGATACCTGGAAGCAAGTTCGGGACGCCGGGATTGATGGCATGTTGACCGACTACCCACTGGAGTGCCGAACTTTGTGGCGAACGAATCAACCTTGATCATTTATCGAACCGACCGGAGCTGACGTGAAATTACTTTTCTTCCCATTCTGTGCCTGTGCGTCGTTCACCAGGCAAAGTGCGCCGAACTGGCTGCGAACAAAGTATCGCGAGAACGTGAGTTCCCAATCTGAGGAGTTGCAGTTTCCATGATTCGCATCGCAACGGTGTTGTTTGTGCTGATGTCGATTATTCCGTCGCAGGGAGAAGCGAAGGAACGATGGCTGGAGAAGTCGGGCTTCGGATTGATGTTCCACTATGAGGCGTTCCGAAACCACAGCGCCGAGTCCTACAACAAGGCAGTTGATTCGTTCGATGTCAAACGATTCGGTGATGACGTCGCAGAGTCAGGAGCCGGGCATGTGATCTTTGTCGTCGGCCAACATTGGGGCAGATACTGTGCGCCGAATCACGCCTACGAAAAGCGGTTGGGTGTCGGTCCCGGTGTGTGGACATCGAAACGTGATCTGATCATGGAAATCGGCCGGGAACTGAAGTCGCGAGACATTCGGCTCATCCTCTACATGACGGCCCGCGCACCAATGCGACACTACCACATCATCGAAGCAATGAATGACACGCTTCCGACGATCAACGGAAAGCCAGCCGGCCCCAAGGTCAATCCGCTGTCGCATCCGCGAAAACTCAAGGGCTTCCGACGAAGCGAGAACCAAGCTCCAACTCCGGCGTTTCTCAAGACGTGGGGTGAAGTGTGTGGCGAATGGTCGAAACGGTACGGCGGCCTGGTCTCCGGCTGGTGGTTCGACGGATACAAGATGGAGATGAAGGACGCTTACGAATCGCTCCAAAAAGAGCAGTACAACATTGATACCTGGGTGGCAGCAGTCCGCTCCGGCAACCCGGACGCCGAGCTGGCATTCAATGCCGGTGCCCATCCAATTCTGTCACTATGCACGAACGGACGGCTATGTCCGCATCAGACATTCACCTCTGGCGAAAACCACGATTTCTACGCCAGGACGAAGAAGGGAAAAGGAGCGGCACTGACTCCCAGGAATTTTCCAGCACCGGACGGAGTCGTCTGGCATCTTCTCCTGCCTATCAGCGACGGCTGGAATGCGGGCACAAAACCCCGCTTCACACTCGCGACACTTCGGAAGCATATCGACACCATCAACGCCGAAGCCGGTGTGGTCACACTCGACGTGCCGATCGCGGCAGACGGCTCCATGCCAGTGTCCGTTCTTGAGGCGCTGAAGTCACTTGGACGAGAAAGTGACAAGCTCCGAGACGGCGTGTTGACTTATTGATTTGGCGGCGACGTGTGCGCCACGAGACCGACGAGCTTGGAACGAACTCTCGTCACGCCTTTTGTTTCTTAGGCTCAGCTGCTGCAAGCCGAATGGCGACCGCTTTGGGCTCGCCTTTCTTCGCTGGAAGCCGGACTGTATGTCTGACGATCCAGCGGCGATTGCCATCCAAATGTTTGGAGACAACCGACGCGTAACTCAATCGAATTGAATCGCCGACAAGAACGCCCGGTGCATCGTCCCGAAGTTGGCGAGGTGCTGTTGATCCCGGCCGGAGCGGTTCACTCGGCACGAAACATCGACTCTACAACGGCACGTTGGCTGTATGGCTATCGGAATGACTGATCAAATCCTGAGTCCGAACGTATTACGCCGCCTTTTCCATTGTCCCCAGACGTGCGTTTGTTCGCCCACACAGCGGACCTTAGGTGTGTGAGATTTATCATCGGAATCTTTGGAAGAAATTCGCAAAGCCGGCGAATAAAACGTATGCTACGCGCATCATAGTTTAGTCAGCACCTTGTGCCTCGACTCGCGGCGACTTTCGCCGCTTCTCGCTATGGTCGGACCGACGTTGTCCGACTGTGACCCGAGTACAACTCGGGCTCCACTGATGGGGTCCTCGCAACTCGCCAACGAATGGCTTGAGTTACTCCCCAAATTTCAAAGAGGACCACCCATCGTTTCCCTGGCATGGTGGCGCAGCCGTTGCCGCCGCTCACTGCCTCATCGACGTCCCGAACGTCGGCTGGTCGCCATCCAACGAAAGGCGGCTGAATACATCCTGCACTACCTGCCCCGCACGAAGACACCGCCACTCGAACCAGTTCCGAGGTGTCCTCACCCGGCGGGAAGGCAGTTTGAGCACCGTGACTCATGACGCGAGTCGCGGATAACAAAGCGAATTACGATCCGTCCATGGACATCATCAACATGCCGTTCCGACACCAATTCGACGGTTCGGCCTATTACGAAACTCTGTTCCATGAAATGGCGCATTGGGCCGAACATCCTGACCGGCTGGATTGGGATCGGGATGATGACCAGAACAGCTACGCACTTGGCGAACTGATCGCCGAAATGACAGTTTTTTTTGTCTTTTCGGAACTCGGCATCTCGCTGGCTGAAGGGGAAGGAATAGCGAATCACGCCGCTTATGTCAGCAATTGGCTGAAGCCTCTGAAAAACGATCCGAGCTTCATCTTCAGGGCCAGCACACAGGCCAGCAAAGCCGCCGATTATCTCCTGTCGTTTCGCTCTTCGCCGGTTGAGTCGCAGTTGCTCCCGGCCTGATCACAACAGGACACCGGGAAGGGAGAAAACAACACAGCAACTTTGAAATAGAGGACTTGAAATGAACATGCCCAACGAGGAGCAGAATCCATTTTCCCATGATTCGATTGTGGAAAAACCTGCAACGGCTCTTGAGGAACGGCAGCAATTACTCGCTCACCATGTGCGGTTGGTTGCTCGCAAGATGAGTGCGAGTTTATTTTGTTTCGGCGCACAAGGAGGCCTTGGCAAAAGCCGTACCGTACTTCGCACGCTTGATGAGGAAGGGGTCGAACCGATCCTGATCAACTCGCATGTGACACCTTTGGCGTTGTATGGAATTCTCTACCAACATCGTGATGACGACGTGATTTTCTTCGACGACACAGACGCCATGTTCAGTTCAATGCCTCATTTGGGATTGCTTCGAAGTGCTTTGTGGGGTTCGCCACGAATTGTCACATACAACTCATCTCAACTTCGTGATTTACCAAGCAGGTTCGAGTTTTCAAGCCGCATCATTTTTGCCGCCAATGTGATTCCTAAAAACGACGCCTTCAAAGCGGTCTTGTCTCGATGCGATCTGTTCGATCTGTCGGCAACAAATGAGGAAGTTCTTGACCTCATGCGTTCGGTCGCTTCAAGCGGATTCAACGGTATCACGGCTGACGAGTGCGAAACCATCATTGGCTTTATTTCTGACAATTCAGAAGACCGTCAACTCTCGATGCGATTGCTCGGGCCTTCAATTCGCAAGTTCCAGTACCGCCCGGGCAAGATCGAGAAGAGCGGTCTTCAATACGTCGAGAGCGTTCATGGGTTCCTCCGAGAAGGATTCACATCCTTGAGCAATCGCTGCCGTATCTGTTCTGCCGTCTCGCGTTCGCGTTTGTCACCAGCGCTGAGTTCCAGGTAAGCCTGAAGGGGAGAGGCGTCGATGTCGTTGCGGATGTCGAAGTAGACAGCCGGGTCGTCAGTCTCCGAGAGTTGGAAGTTGGGGAAACGATCAGTCTCGCTGGATGACTCCCCAAGACGTTTCAGGATGCCCGTCAGGTCCGTGCAGTAGTAGCGACTGATCGGTTCGCGAGCCATTGTCGCATAACAGTCCGATGACGATGTGCCGGTTCTGACAACCCGCTCGGGGGTGTCGCGTTTCCAATTTTGAAGAAGATCCTCGAATGTCTTTTCGTCGAGTGCCATTTTCCCGGTGAATTGTTGGCGAGGTTTAGGAGGTTCGTAGTTTTCCGCTAGGCAGTTCAGGAGCTTTTCCGGTTGCAACAGGCGAAGCCGCGTCGTGCGTCCCTGCCGTTTGCGTTCGATGATTAGGTCGTCTGCCAGTGATGAGCAGACTTTGGAAACCGTGGAGAGAGTGACTTCTCCGCCTCGGCCTGTGACCTCTTCCAGTAACTCCTGTGCAGTTTCGTACTCTGATCGAAGCAAGAACGACCGGGAAACGATTGAGCTTGTGCCGCGGTACACATTGCGGATTGGGCTGCTGCTGGGGTACTTGTTCGGATTCCCTGTTCGATAGATGAGCAGTCGGTCCGGCACGATGATGACGCCGTTTCCGCACAAGTCGATGCCGCTCACCTGCTGGGCTTCCAGAACACGCAGTTGCTCGTTGGAAAGATACGGAGTCAGGATCAGCGGGTTGACGTTGAGTTGCTCGGCGAGCGTGGTAATCCGCTCTGCGGCCTCCTGAATAGCCTTCGGATTGAATGGGAGCCGGGCCTCGACCGCGAAGACGGAGCGAACGTCGTTCCACGACACATCGACGAGGGCGTCGATCATGCGTTCTGATTCGCTGGCTCGCTTTTCGGTTTCGATGACACTGATCCGGACGGGGGGAAATCCGTCATCCATCCCCCGGAGGAAGTCCAGGAGCAGCTTCCCTGATAATTGTTTCTCGTTTTTGGACATTTTCCCATCCGGGAAATAGTTGAAAATCAGGAAATTGATGCTTAAAACCGGAACACTTTCCTATTGTATCATATTTTCCTGAATGGGAAAGTGGTATTTTTCAGGAAAATAACCGCGTCCCAACTCGTGGGCAGTAAGTCCGATCCTAAGAAAAGCCACCTCGTTGGTTGACCACTTGCGAAAGCACGCCACCGACACCGCCGATGATGACGACGCCGACGACGATGATCACGATGATGAAAACGGTCGTCGCCAAAACGAAGACGTCCCAGGCCCGATTGCTCAGACCGGGGGCATCTCGATTACAGCTCGACCGACTCTACCTCAGCAACGAACCTCGCGGCATCGTCACCCAGCGTCAACGGGGAGGGGCATTGGTCGTCAGCGGGTGGTACCAGTATTTGGGTCATTCACGTCTTCCGTCGATAAACGGATGGGGACGCTTTCAGGAAGCAGATGGTCACGTAAGTCACGTACTCTTGCACAACCGACCTGTTCCATCACCTGTTGCAGTTGCTTCTTGAGCATTTCAAAAGTGTGATGGCCACCGTACCTGCCCAGGGCACACACGCCAAACATCGGAGTGCGTCCCATGAACGCAAAGTCGGCCCCACACGCCAGGCACGCCGCGATGTCAGCTCCCGAGTACATTCCACCGTCGATCATCATTTTCAACTTGCTACCGAACTCCGGCGCGAGCTTGTACAAAGGAACGACGGTTGATTGTCCTCGATCAAGCTGTCGACCACCGTGATTGGAAACGATCAATCCCTCCAAACCATGTTTGACTGCGATCTCGGCGTCATCTGGATTGACGATTCCTTTTACGATCAAGTTGCCCTGCCACTTTTCACGGATCAGCGCGATCTTGGCTTCTGTTAGTCGCCCCGAAAAGGTCTTGTTCATAAATAAGCCCAGGTGCTTCATGTTCAGACCTTTGGGAATATAGGGTTTCATCGTCTGAAACTCAGGCTTGCCGGCGATGAGTTGCCCCATTGCCCAAGAGGGACTCAAGAACATCTGGACGATGTTGCGAGGCGTCATCCTTGGTGGAATTGATAGACCATTTCGGATTTCTTTTGGGCGATAAGCGAAGGTTGGCGTGTCCGCCAAAATCACCAGCGTGCGGCAACCCGCCTCCCACGCTCTTTCCAGCAGTTTGTCGCGCAGTTCGTCCTCGGCTGGATGGTAGAGTTGAAACCAGAACTTGCCGGCCGTGATCTTCCCGATTTCTTCGATGCTGGCGGTACTGACGGTGGACAACGTGAATGGGATATTGTGATCGACGGCAGCCTGCGCCAGATACTCGCATGCCTTGGGCCACATCAGCCCTTGTAAACCCACGGGCGCGACCCCAAATGGCGCGTCATACGTTTCACCGAACAGTTCGGTCTTTTGATCGGCTCCATCGAAATCGCGCAGATACCAAGGTTTGAGCTGCACTTTGCGAATGTCGCTACTGTTCCGCGCCAAGTTGATCTCCGTAAAACACCCGGCGGTGAGATAGTCGTAGGCGAAACCTGGCATCCGCGACTTGGCTCTTGCTCGAAGGTGTTCGACAGACGGATATTCGGAATTGAAGTGGGATGGCATGGGTCTGACGATACGTTACTAAAGCTATTACACGAAATCACTTACCCACATACTCGCGAGTAAACCTGGCGATGATACGGCGGCAGCCGACACCGGCTCAGTCTTTCTTCACCGGCACGCGCTGAATCTTGACCAACGTCATCAGAATCGGCTTCAACAAGGCGTTCTTTCCGGCCGACGTGCCGTCAGCAGTCACGCGATGGGTCTTCTTGCCGATGACAAAGTGCATGTCGTAAATGAAGTCGTCCGCGACTTTGGGGTCCCGCAGCTTTGCTGGCATTTTCTCCCAGTCGATCGCGGCCACCGCCTTTGATAACGCGGTTGCCTCCTTGGGATCGAGCTTGCCTTCGGCCGTGCCTCGTTTCGACTTGCGGGTGAACTTGCCGTCGGGCGTGATGCGATAGGTGATGTTTACACCGGCGAATCCACCGGTCTGCTGCACTTCAATCACCTTGAAGGCGGGGCTCTGTGAGGCGAGGTGCCGATTGAAGAACTGCGAGATCTCGTTCAGCGCGTCCTGGGCTTCTGGCGCCCGGTAGGCCCAGAGATATGCGCCATGGCCCTGACCTTCAAAAACGTGGAGTTCGGCTTGAACGCCAGCTTGACGCAGTTTGCGATGGATGCGCACGGTGTCGCTCAGGAGCAGGTCCCGCGTGCCCGAGATCAGGATCGTCGGCGGGAAGTCCGCCAGATCCCCGTGGATTGGTGACAGGAGAGGGGCCTTCATGTCCCGGCCACCGGCATAGAGCTTCAAAGCCCCCGCCACAAGTCCATCGTAGCGGCCCAAAGCATCGAGCCCGACATTGGTGAACCAGGTGTCCCCGGTTTTGGTGAGGTCGGACGCGGGAGTTCCAACAAACAAGGCGCCCGGGAGTGGCAATTTGAGTTCTTTGAGTCGCAGAACTGTGGTCAAAGTGAGGTTGCCACCGGCCGAAGATCCGAACAACGCGGTTTCCGCGGCGTCGTGCTTCTTAATCACCTGTTTCCAGACTGCCACGGCATCGTCGATTGCCGCGGGAAAGGGGTGGTCGGGAGGTCTCCGATAATCCACGGAAAGGACGCGAGCCTTGCAGGCGTGGGCGACGAGCACGGCTTCCCCAGTGGCCGCCTCGCCGCCGCCAAACACAAACGCGCCCCCGTGCACATGGACCAGCAGGCGGTCCTGATTCTCGGCGGAGACATCCTTCGGTGTGATGAGGTAGCAGCGCACACCACCGATAATCTGCGTTTCGGACTTTGCTCCGACGGCCTTTGCCACATCACGTGCTTGCTTCGCTTCGACCGCATCAAAGGTCCGCTGGAGCTTGCGCCACTCGTCGGCCGTCTTGGGCGCTGGCGTGTATGGCGGGATGGGCCTGGCGGCGATCGCAGCCCGCAATTCTGGCGAGACCGAGGCCGGGGCGGGCACTTCCTTGGCCGGAACCTTGAGCGTGCCCTTGTCTTTGACCGGCGAATCGGATGGCTGAGCAAAGGCTGACAGCGCGACGATGATGCAGCCCAATGCGGCAAGAGAAATCGCAAACGGACGCGAGTGCATAACGAGTTCCTTCGGTTGTTTTAGATGGTCGTGTCATCTAAGCGTATCCCCTGGGCGCATCTAATGCCATCATTCGTGACCCACTACAACACGCGTCGGGCGCACATGAAGCGAGATCATCTGCCGCCAATTCGTGACGTGCCGGAGGAAGTCGAGAAGCTGACGATGGACCAGATTGAGGTGAAGGAGTATGTTGGTGGGCTGGTGAAGTCCTTTGAGCGGCGGGCAGCGTGATCGCCTGGAGAAACACCTGATGTCCGAGCCATTGCTGACCATTCGCAATCATCACAGTCCGGCATGCGGTGACCCACCGATTGTCAACGAAGAAGACCGCGACACATACGTCGGCTATTTCGAGAACCAACACGGTGAACAGTGGGTCCTCACCTGTAACCGGACAACCGGCGAGGCTGTCCTGCGAGGCGGCGACATCGGCTGGAACACGCCCTGGCCGGTCGTGAACGGAGAGGTCGATGGTGTGAATCTGAGCCGCGAGGAAAAGCTCTGGTTGGCAGCATGCTATGCAGCCGCGATGCCGCGTTGAGTTCGCGTTGATTGCCCGTAGAACCTGCGATCAGCTAATCCCATGACGTTTCCAAGGAGATCGACCCAGTGAAGTACAGCCGAAGACAAGTCGCGTCTGCGTGGTCGTGAAGTCGTTCGCGCGGATAACTGTTGCCGCCGCCTTTGCCATCAGGTGCATCTTCAGGCAGACACCGGAATTCGGGGAACGAACTCCAGCACGTCTTCTGCTGAAAATGGTTTCCGCAGCACGTCAGCGGCTTTGACGAATTCCGAGAAACTGTCGAGATCGTCGCAGGTGAGCCCGGTCATCAGAATGACTGTCGGCGAAGGTTCAATCAGCTTGAGTTTGGCGCATACGAGCCAACCAAACTGCTTCGGCAGATTGACATCAAGAAAAACGATTTCAGGTTGAAACTCGAACGCCTGAATCAGTGCTTGCTCGCCGTCGACGGCAACGTGAACCTCGCAGCCAACAGATTCGAGCAAACCGCCGACGAACTCTCGGATGTCGGGATCATCATCGACAACCAAAGCACGTACCGGTCTCAACTTGTCGATGGACATGGAAACAATCTAGAAAAGGTGGGTTACTTCAGGTGGGATGCGGACGCAAGGCCCGGCAGGTGAGTGTATTTTAGTCTGCTTTTGGCACTTGTGTCGAGGACAGATCACACTCCTTGGTTTCACGACTATCTGATCTCCGAGTTCACGACCGACAACAACACCCGGAGATCGCACATGGAACGGGAAATTCTGCCCCCCGTGCGTGATGCCCCCGAAGAAGTTGAGACCTTGAAACTCGATTCGATCGAGGTAAAGTCGTTTAAGCGGAAGGCGGCTTAAAACCGGAAAGAAATCAAAAAGCACTTTTGAAGTGAAATCACGACGGCCCGGCTGGCAAGTTGCTGGCCGGGGCGTCGTTACTTTCAAAAGACCGCATCGCCACGAGGCTTTTTCCTTCTCTTAGCTATTCGACGAACAGGCTGCCTGTCGGCTCGATCGAGTTGGCGATGTTGAACTGGCCGGCGATCGAGTGCGGCCAGATGTTGCTCGATGCCCTCAACCACGAAGTCAGCATCGGTTCACCTGGTCAGGCGGTCGATGAGATAGTCGGTGGAACCCCTGTATGTTGGATGACGCCGGCCCGGATGAACGAGGACCACATCGACTTTCACGGATTTGAGCCGCTCTTCCAGTTTGACGCCCATAATGCCGGAGTGGGTCGGATCTTTTGGCGAAGAGCCTACGACTGGAACCTCGCCCCGGTAGAACATCGCGATTGGTGGATCGTCTTTGGAAACGTGCTCGATCGGCGAATACTCCTTGATCCACTTGATGACTTTTTCGCGATTGCCGATCAGGCTCTTGAAGTTCGGCAGGCCGAAGGCGTGGGCACCATAGCCGTAGTTCGGCATCCACTCGCGCAGTTCCTTCGGATCGAGCGACACCTGGGCTCCGTTGACCGCGGCGCAGTACAGGCGGGTCGATTCGCGCGCGACGGGATCATCGCTTTTAGGATCGGCCATGTCATCGTGCAAAGCGAGCCAGAGCGAAGAACATGCACCAGCCGAGCCTCCGGTCGCGCCGATTCGCTTCTTGTCGAGGTTCCATTCGGCGGCATTGGAGCGAATGAATTGCAAGGCACGCGCCGCGTCTTCCAGAGGCGCTTTCACGGGCGGCTCCACTTTGTCTTCGACACCGTTCCGAACGTACCGATAATTGATGGCAACGACCGAGATGCCCTTATCAAGAAACGCCTTGGGATTGGTTTTCTTGTCGCCACCCTGCCAGCCACCACCGTGAATGTAGAATACGACTGGCGTTGGCTTGTCTGATTTCGCCTGGTAGAAATCCAATACCTGTCGCGGATGACTTCCATACGCAACGTCCTTGAGTTGCTTGGGTTCCTCGGCAAAACTCTGATGCGTGACGAAAAGCAGGGCCATGAAAAAAACGATGTGCTTCACGATGTTGGCTCCTTGAGGGGGTCTTGTTGGTTTGCAACCCTGTCTGTTCTAGGGGATTGTCATTCTTTCGCCTTCTTCTCACGTAGCAGTTTCGCGAGGTACTTCGCTGTTTCGTCGGCGATCACGTTGTAGCCGGCAAGGTTCGGATGCCGGTCTCCATACCAACCAGGCAGGTGACCGAGAATCGGGTCGAGTTCGTTGGCCATCACTTCCACGCCGGAGCCGTTTACAAACGGCTTCACCAGATCGTGATATTGTTTGGGAATTCTGGCGAGCGGGTAACGCCGGTAGTTGAGCATATTCGGCCCCTTCTTCAACTCGGCAGAGTAGCGTGGATAGATGTCAAAGACCGCGAGTTTCTCCTTCTTTGCGACTTCGAGAACCAAATCGTTGATCACTTTGCTGGCTTCCTCATCCGCGAACGGAATGACGGTCATCGGGATGAGCAATGCCTGAGGATGATCTCGTCTCAGGCGAGCGAGCAGTTCATGGAAGTCCTTCGGAAAATTCACGGAAAACTCTTTACGCCTTGCCCGGTCGTTCAGACCGTAGCGAATGAAGATGTAATCCAATCCGGGCAATTTCGCTCCCTTGCGATCGTAACGCCCTGAATCAATCAGCCTGCGGATGTATTCGCCACTCAGGCTGGAATTGATCACGTGGCATGGAGGCAGATCGTCTTCGACGGCCAGCAGCAGTTCCAGAACTTTCTCCAAATGCGGGCCTTTGGGCTTCAGCCGGCGCGGCACGCTCCCTTCCGTGGTGCTATCGCCGAGCAACAAGATTTGGATCTGCCCCTCATGCTCCGCATTCGCGCAAGAAGGCGGAAGCACGATTGCGAGCATCATTCCAAGGACAAGAATGGGAGCGAAAGTCTTCTTCAATGGGAATAGTAAATCGTTCTTCATCGGATACTTTCTCTCTATGCAGTATTGATCGCAGTCTTAGGATTGCTTCAACCCATGTCGCTTGCCGACCTGCTTGAGCGCTTCGGCGATTGCGGATTCAAGTCCGTCTTCGAGTTCACGAACTTGCTCGTGATTCATCGCTTCGTCGCTTTCTCTTCACACGCATCCAACATCGCTTTCAACGGCTCGGGATCAGCCAGCCGGTGATCATTGCCGACTTCAATGAACGCCTCCGTGGGCAACCCACCGTTGGCAAGCAGCTCCTTGGTGTCGGCAAACGGCACCACATCGTCGGCTCGTGCATGCAGGATCACCGTGTTTGGCTTGACGGTCGTGGCCGTACCCCATTTCTTCCAGGCCGGGCAGAGCAAGACAAGTGGAGTGTTTTTGCTGTCGA
>Ga0209402_10002759_pt1 | contig 17256 bp, 20 predicted proteins | sample ArcticOcean_MG_C_3_FD_187437 | JGI IMG/M metagenome (GOLD analysis project Ga0209402, IMG submission 187437) | Marine microbial communities from western Arctic Ocean - ArcticOcean_MG_CB8_126 (SPAdes) (version 2) | ecosystem: Environmental > Aquatic > Marine > Oceanic | place: Arctic Ocean... | reverse complement strand
CATCAAAATATCCAATATTTAAAGTTTGAATAGCTGGATTTATTTCCACACGAAATTTCTTTTTTCCCCAATCTTTTTGCAACGAAATATAATCTCTAAAATTTTTGTCCTTAATTTTCCATTTAGTTCCCTGTCTTATATGTTCATCTCTTTCACCAAAAGCATCTATAGATACATTTAAAAAAACTTGTTTAAAATGAAATAATAATTTTTCAAATTTTGATACTAGTGCCGTTCCATTAGTATTAAATAGTATTTTTAAATGTGTATGATTATTATCGATACACCATTGTAGTACTTTTAAACATGAATTTTTTAATATTGTTGGTTCACCACCAGCAAATTGTAAAACCTGACAGCTAGGTAAAATCTTATTTAAGTCTTCATAAAAATCATCAGAAAAATCCGGATCATAAACATAACCACCAATCAATGAAGAACTAAGTGGATTACACATTATACATTTTAAATTACAGGTATTTCCAACTGCAATTTTGAAAAACTCCATAGATGGTTCAAGATGTTGAGTAGAATCTTCTTTAACTATATTATAATTTTTTTCTAAAATTAAATCATCCCAACCTTCTTCTCCGTCCTCTTCCAATTCTCGGGTTCTTTTGGAAGTACCAAAGTTTTTTTCGCTGTCAAGACAAATACCACATACTTCTTGAATGAGTAATTCTTCTTCAGGGTGATCTGTTAAAAATGCTTTTCTTAAATTTTGGCTATATTCACTATTAAAAAATTCTATAGGAGTTTGTTCATGAATAGAAATTGATGATTTTTTAGATTCACAACATGTACCATATAAACCTCCTGGCCTCATTGCGGTATGTACAAAAGGTAATGGACATAACCATTTTTTCATAAACTACCTCTCAATTTAAAAAATGGTTTATCTTCATCAGAATATTCGTATAATTTATTTCCACCACCAAACGCCGCTTTCTTATGTAGAGCCATTACTTCATACTCAAAATTTTTATACGGCGATATAATATCGATCATTTTTAATATCATATTTTTATACTCTTTATCATACATAAATTTTACTTTGAAAGTTTTACATTTGTCATCTCTGATAGATAAAAAGTTCTGTAGTTTATTTAAAAATTTATCATTCATATAGGCAAGATGTACACTAAATGTAACATCACATAACGTATTTAATTTATATAATTTTTTAATATTTCCTGTTAAATTAGTTAAGGTTCTAATTTGAACATCGCTAAATCTAGTATCAGTATTAATCATATCTAACAAATCAAAATAATGAGGAATTATTGTTGGCTCTCCACCATGCATAATATAATCTACTTTTTTGTTTTTTAAATTTTCTTCTCTTGAAATAACTGTATCAGTTATAAATTTATAATCATTTTTTAGTTTCTCTAAAGTAGGATATGGACTTATATTATCATGTATGGTAGGAGGACAATAATAACAATCAAAGTTACACCGTTTACTTAAATACCAATCAATATGAATCATCATGTTTTTAATGAATTCAGATGCACCAAATGCAAGAATTTTTTCAGTATTATCATATTCTGGAAGATTTTTTAATTGGTCTTCGCTGGTAGAACATTGAACGAGGTCAATTAAATTTTCTATATCTTTCTTTGTTCTTCCCTTTGGTAGCCAAATATCCTGTCCACAATGACAATTTTCCATAGGACAAACTCCAAAATTTTTATCAAATCCCCCTTGGCTGTCATCAAATAATTTATAATTTTTATTAAATTTAACCCTTGTTAATCCGCTGCAAACAGTATTACTAATATAACCACTATCGAGAAGTTTTTCATTTTCAAAATTGTATAAATGATTAGCTGTATTACATATCCAGCCTTTCACTTTAGTATGAAATTTTAAATCAACTAATCTGATTTTACGTAATCCTTTATCAGTACTAACAGCTAACATACATATTCTTTTCTATTGATTTTTGCACCACACACTTGATAACATCTTTCTGGTTTAAGGTCTAGATGCATTTGTACAAGCTGAGAAAACCAAGGATCTTTTATTACCTGTGATAACCCTTTATCTTTCCCTTGGAGTCTATTTAAATCCATATTATTAAACATGTGCATTAACGTTTCTTGACTATGCCAATTTACAGGTCTATTTACTATAGAAGCATAAAGATACATTCCTAAATAACAACAGGGTGTTATATACCCTAAACAATCAATGTACGCCTCTTGTTTAGCTTTAGCGAAACAGGTAATTTCTTTTTTTTCTGAATATGCAACCCAGTTCATTAATTGTTTTTTATTTGGCTCAATAGATGATCGTTCAAGTGTATATTTTTTACCTTTATATGTATAGTCAAGAGAGTTACCTTTCCAAAATCTTTCGGTAGAAATTATATTAATTTTACTGAAGTTTAATTTCTCTGACATTTTTTGAGCGGTATCAATATCATTTTCATTATGTTTGAATACAAGATAATCCCAGAATACTTCAATCCCAGCATCTATACACATAGTTGCATTGTTTATAATTTTATCGAAGTTTGTTCCAACTCTATATCTACTATGTTGCTCTTGATTAACTCCATCTATACCAAAACAAATTCTAATCCTATTATTATAGTCATGAAATTTTGTACATAATTCCCACCACCAATCTTCACTCTGCATTGATCCGTTAGTATGTAATTCTATTCTAGATTTACTATTTTTTAAAATATAATCACATATGCTTATTATATCTGTAGCTATAAGGGGATCACCATAATTTCCACAAAAGTTAACCTTTTCTATTGATGCCAAATCGGTTAGAGGAATAATTTTTTTTATATCTTTTAATGTTAGTTCTTTTTTTAGAATCCATCCTTGTGGCTTGCCCGTTTCAATATTTGTTCTAACACATTGAGGACACCGTGCATTACATTTATCGGTTAGTTCTATATGTAATTCTTTTATTGTATTATACACTATTTTCCTATTACCATAAATCGGTCATACGTATCCATCATTCTTTTTGAACCGGAATAGATTATTTTTTTCAAGGGTAAGTATTCTATAAAATCTTCTAAGGTATCTGAACAATTTGTATGATCTTCTATATCGTACCAATTATTGGATTGTAATGCACAGATCACCTGTGCGGGTTTGTCTTGTAGAAAAAACTGCAATTCTTCACGATTAAAATGTTCTACAGCAGTAGATGCAAAAATATCAAAATCTTGTAGAGAGTATTCAAACACATTAGTTGTATCAAATTTTATATGAGGGAAAATTTGTACTCCAACATCCTTGTGGTGTTGGAGTAGGTCTACGGAAAGGATTGAATTAACATTTGTAAAAGTTTCACTAAGAAGATGTGCCATTAATCCTGTCCAACCACCTCCAACAAGAATTTTTGGATCTTTAAAATAAATTTGAGATTTTCGTAATTCTGATGCTAACCATTCTTTACATTCGATATGATCATCATTTGTTGAATGTATGATATCACGAATCTTATCATCACCGGTTATATTATAAATGGTTTGAATTATTCTTTTGTAGATTTCAGTCTTCATATAAATATATATTAGAACAATATTAATGAGAAAGGAAAATATGTCAGTTTCACAAATTATAACAGTAACAAAAGCCGATCTTGTATTTTCATCAACTGATGAAGCAATCGATACTTTTAAGTCTGATAACCCAAGGACTAGTATGGAATCTTTTAATCAATCTGCACAGGATTCGGGAGAGTTAGTACAACTTGACGCAGAATTAACTGAGAATAAGGATGGTTATATATTTTCTCGTACTTGGTCAGATACTAAATGGGAAGAAAAAACGGCATCAGGAACAAATGAACTTTCTGACAATGATAATAATCCCGTTTCTTTGTCAGAAAGTATTAATGGATGGACTAAAAAAGTAGAACTTTCTTATTCTTCATAAATTACTAGATGGGTCTTGTATACACTTGAAAGACCGAGTGCTTTAGTATTGAACTGGATCAATGTTTTCAACGCATCTTTTGTAATAAGAGTCATCAACGTATCTCTGTGAGAGTTTCCGTTTGTACCAATGATCCAATCATAATTACCTACTTTTTTCGTAATGAGTTTCATTGCTTTTGAATCGTTTGTCATTTTAGTGAGTGCAGTTACTAATACATCTTTATTTGGATTACCTTTATTGACCCATAGTGCTTTTTGTAATCCATCCCGAAAGGATTTTACAAGTTTGTATGCATTGTACATTTTACCTTGTGGTTTAGTACCCCATTTTTTCTCAAACAGATTTTCAAACTGATATCCTGGATAGTTAGGATCATCATTGTGTGTTCCGTTTGACTGAAGAATGCCGTGATGAAACCAAAGTTCTGCATTCTCATTTGGTGCAACGTGTTTCTTGTAGGCGGCTGGATTCTCTCGGGTGCCGTTCAATTCACCTCTCTTGAAAGCAAGGCGTCTTTCACCTCCACTCATACCTTTGACCCAAATGACATTTTCATCAAAACATTCTACATAATCATCGATTGATTTTTTAGGACCACATTTTAACATTGTAAATGCGAATGCTTCAGGCACCATGCCCGACCCAGCCGCAAATTTTATGGGATTCATATCTGAATCTTTTAACTTTGCAGAGATAATGTTTAGATTCATAAGACCAATGTTATCATACTCAGCATAGTTGTATTTCACATTCTCTTGCAAGAATGCTACACCATTACCTCCATGAGAGACCATAACAACCTTGTCATCGAATCTCAACTGTTCATGCCACTTATTGAAACCAGGTATGTCTCTCGCACCTGGAATGTGTTTAAGAACTATTCGTTCTCCTAAAAAAGGCTCTAATTGTTTCGCAACAATTTCAGCCCACACACTCGTACCACCACCTGGTTTTTGTGGAATGATGAAAGTATATTTTGCAAATGCCGTAGATACGGACAATGATAAGATCAAACTTAAAATAATTTTACGCATATTCAAGGGTGTTCCTTTTTGATACGCCATACACGAAAAGAGACAATACACAAATTATCAGAACAAGAAATATTGGTCTGTTAATAAGTGAAGTTAAATCGTATAAAGCAGTTAATTGAATAGTTAATGCTTCTAATTTAGAAGCAAGGATGAATGCCATCAACATAGCGGGGCGACTAAACTTATAATGTTTAGCAAAATATCCTAATGCACAACATATCACTAAAATTATATAGTCTTCCCAACCACCAGTATATTGTACACACGCCCATACGATAAATGCTACGAGAAAAGGAAAGTAGTATTTGTATGGTACATAACTGATGAGAGAAATATATTTATTGAATATAATACATATGATTCCTACAATTACTGTAGCCCACATAAAACCAAATGTCATACTATCGAAAAATTTAGTATCATACGCAAGATCAGGTGTTCCTAACTCAAATCCTAAGTACATGAATAACGCCATAAGAACAGCGGCAAAACTAGCACCTGGAATACCAAAGAGAACTGTGGGTATCATAGAAGTTGCTTTTTGTGAATTGTTAGCTCCTTCTGGGCCAATCACGCCTCTTATGTTCCCCTTACCGAATTCTTCTTTTGGATGACTTGCGACTGTAGAACCATAAGCCATCCAGTCTCCCATAGCACCACCTATGCCCGGTAGAAAACCAATGAATGCACCAATGGCACCGCCTCTCAATGCATCCCATTTACAACGCCATACTTCTTTCAGTCCTTCTAATGTCTGTTTGCTATGTGAATCCTTACCTACATTTGATATAGATTCTCCTTGTTTCCATCCGTCAAGTATTTCAGGAAATGCAAAAAGACCGGCAACGAAAGGTAAAAGTTGAATGCTATCTGCTAGATAATCCCAACCAAACGTAAAACGATCAACATTAGTTGATGGGTCTACTCCTATAAGACCGACAAATATGCCGAATAGAATTGCTAGAATACTTCTGAACCAGTATTTGTTACTCACGAATCCTACACAAGCAAGACTCAAAATAATGAACGCCCACATTTCAGGAATACCAAAATACATGACAAGTTGAAGATACCAAGGAAGTAATGCAAATGTTAATGTACCCCAAAGCAGACCATTGATTGTGCTTGTTACAACTGCGGCTGTTAGTGCATAAGTTGCTTTACCTTGTTTTGCGAGTGGGTGACCATCTACCATAGTAGCGGCGGCAGAGTTTGCTCCAGGGATACCGAGCAATATTCCAGTATATGTGTCTCCTGTTGTGCTTGATGCAACAACTGCCATACAAAAGATAACACCTAAGTAAGGATCAAAACTAAAATAACCTATAAAATTGAATAGTACTACGAGACCGGTTGTAGCGCCTGCACTAGGAATAATTCCAATCACTAGACCATAAAATGTACCAGCTAACAAAGTTAATATTTCAATCATAATAATTTTTCATAAGTCTATTTGACTCGCCATACAAAGTAAAGGCGGTTTTTATGGCTATCAATGCGGATGTCTAAAATATCTACACCAAGTTGACTAGCACAGTCAATAATAAAATTACTGTCCCATGCATAGAAACTAATCCACCTAGACTGATCCCCAGCTGGTCTATCTGATTCGTTCTCATGTGGTAATCCGGGATTGACACGAAAGAACATTACGGCACTAGAGTTACACAAACTCACGGCATGTTCTAGTTCTGCAAATATCTTGTCCGTACTACCAAAGTTAATTGAACCCAATGCCATTGTCACATCAAACTTTTCCTTGGGATGATAGTCTAGTAGTTTAACTTCATGGTCAGCATTGTGGTTATACGGATCAATACCAGTTAGGTTATTGATCTTACCTTTAAACTCATGATAACCACAGCCAATATCTAGTACACGGCGTGGCTTCAAATTGTTTACTTCATCAATTAGTTTAAGTCCGCTGTACTTGTACTTTTCCATTTCAGCTTCCCAGTAATTACGAAAGTATTTATCAAGTACTTTGTCATCAATGTGATCCACTAGCTCACCAATGGTCTCGTAGCTAATCTCTTCAATATCTACATCAAATGTACCTTGTATTGCTTGCCGTAACGTATTTGGGTTACGCAATAATTGAGGACTAGTGTGTATTAGTTGCTCTAGCTTGTTTAAAATTTTATGATTCATGTATTTTCATAAGATTTCAGGAGGATTATCATAAAAATTTGTTTGTCTTTTTTCATCCACAAAACCCATTAATAATACAATTCTTGTTTTACGTAGATTATTATCATAAGAGTGCCAAGTGACATTATCTTGTGGTATGAAACAACATGATCTATTTGGACTCCACTTAATCGTTTTTGCATGTATAGGGGCAAAATAGGATTTGTCTCTTATATATAGTTTTGTTCCTGTACTAACATCAGGATATATGTATGTATTAGTTGCAAATATTTTACTAGGAACTTCATAATGACATGGATAGTTTGCGCCCGGGGCCGCAAATGTTATGTTAGATTTAAATATCAACTTTTCATATTTTCTAATCGGTATTCCAGCATCTTTAAATTTAAGTAATTTACTTTCATATTTTTTAGCAATTTCTGGCCACAGTTTATCTTCACTTTTACGAATTATATAGATACCATGATTCTTTTCAATAGGACTTGGAGAATTAGTTACATCTATTGTATCTAAAATGTCCAATGCTTCTTTTTTTATTATATTGAAATCTTCTTTATCTAAAAAATTATCGATAACCCAATGTGGCCAAGGATAATCTTTTAACGTACTACCATCCATAATGTATCACGGCTATTATATTTTGTTCTTTTGATTGCACTTTTTACTGTTATACCATTGTACTCATTGACACAATGATCACTACCATATACAATCATATTTGAATTATAATTATTTAATGTTTCTAAGAATATTTTTACAGATTCAAACCCCTGTTTAGATGTTTTCATTATATTCGCGGGTAATCTTTTGAGTGCACCATTCCACCAAAAGGTGGATACTTTTTTACTGGGACTGTGCTTATCTAAAATATTTATTAATGAACTAATATCATTGAGATTACAATGATGGTAATGATGATTACATTGTTGATATTTTTTCCAATGACTTAACCAATTTGAATTGAAGGTTTGTTCCATGTGTTCTACACATTGAGTTGAAATTGATTTTGAAAATAATTTTAACATAGGAAACTTATTATGTAAGTGATCAACCCATGAATAAAGATCCTCTCCATTCCAATTCTTTGTGGTGTATTCTCTAATGTGTAAACTTGGTTTGCTAATATCAATATGGTGTATATTCGCGTCTTCTTTAAACCCATTATTGTTAAGGATGTAATTAATATAAAACCCACTACTCAAGGTCATTGCCCATTCAATATCTTTATCTGTGGCACATTTAGCTACAGGTATTTCATTGTGCATAATGTAACATGTATTACTATTTTTTAGTAATAGGTTAGTGATACCCTCATGTGATGATGTATCAACAAATGGTATTGTCCAATTTAGTTTTAATTCCTCTCTACCTTTTCCTCCCGGTTTGATGATAGTAATGTGTGGTGTAATATCGATATATTCTGCATTACTGTCCTTAATTTTATCATGTAGTTGTTCTTCATAATATGTGTAAGGTATAATGGTACCGCTGTCAACTACAATTACATATTCATACCTATATACATTGATTAAGTTTATGTCATGTGTTATGAAAAATTCAAATTCAGGTTTATTAATTCGACCTGACATGCAGTAGTCGAAATTTAATTGTGTATAATTTAACATTATATCACAACTCCAAGTATCTTTAATTATTACAAATGCTTTCATTAGAAATTATAATATCCCATTAATACATCATATTTTATTTTTGCATAAGGGTTATCCCATGTCTTAAACCATCCTTCAATTTGTCTTACATGGTTTAGTGTACTATCTGTAAAAGAAATATCCCAATAGTTTTTGTAATGACTCTTACATGCAATATGAATATCCATATCATTATCAAACATCCATTTAGATCCTAGATATGCTTCTTCATAAATTAGAGTCTTTGCTGTTTGTTCATCTTTATAATATTCTCTGTAATTAGGATGGGTTATGTCAAACCCTCCCGCTGTTATCCATCCATTCCATGATGCTTCCGGTTTTCTCCAGACAATTACTATTTTACTTTCTGGGAAATTATCACGTATCCAATCTAAATTATGAATAAATTGATGACATCTAACTATTTTATATTTTTCAGGATGTTGTCTGTCAAATGCTTTATTAATTTCTTCTTTTATTTCTTTTTTAGTTAATGTATTGATTTCATGAAATTTCTGACCAAATTCAAATCCCGGCCCAAAATAAGAACCAACATGTCTGACACCCGGCCACCGTTCATCATCAACAACATAACATCTATGTTCTGCTTGATCACTAGTATCTATATTAAGTTTCTTAGTTTTTGATAAACACCAAGCAGTTGCGGACCATTTAGATCCCGGTGCTCCTGTCCAAAAAATTAATTTATTATCGTTCATCTTAAAAATATTGTTGTGAATTGTTTTTAATTATTGTCTTACCCCAACCTGTTTTGTTTCTATAAAACAACATAGAATACCATTCATCTAATTTTTTTTCTTTATGTATCATTTGTAAATAACGGACATTAGGTAAACTTAAATTATACGTTGTTTTTTCTTGTGTTAATTTTACATTTCTGGTAATATATTCTGCTACATTATAGTCTAATGTAATTTGTGTTGGATATTCCCTATAAGGAGTTGTATTGAAATAATCTTGTAATCGAATTATATTACTTTCTAATTTTTTATCATCAAGACTAAATAGTTCTCTTAAAAATATTTTAAGTTCATTAGCTTGCATGAATAAAAATTTCGTACTGTCATACAATAAAGAATGTCCAGGCACCCAAAACGAAAAACGTTCACGGTCTATTTTCCCTTCAGTAAGATATGTTTCAACCATATCACGAATTCGTTTATATTCTTTTCCTGCTATACCTGAATCGTTTTTTACCTTCCTTAGTAACCTAGAATAAAAATCTTTAAAACTTTCGTTATTATATTTTCTTTTAAACCGACTGTATATTTGTGTCCAACCATTTATATGAAAATTAATTATAAGCCATGAGAACATATAACTATCTATTAAATCTTTAAAGCTCATATATTTTGTACTATAAACTATTGAATATTGTTCATCTATTTCATCTAAACGCCCTACCGCGCCTATATAATCGTTTAGCTGAATTGTTTTAATTTCATGTTTAGCAATACTTTCAGAACTCCCTAATTCACTATTAGGTAATATTTGACAAAACCATGCTTCAAGATGGCTATGTTGTCCAGCTTCAAGTATTTTAGTGTAACCATCTATCCACGTATTTTTTGTTTCATAGGGTAAACCTAAAATCATTTCTGAGAATGACCTAACTCCTAATTCGTTTGCCTTAGTTAGTATGTTTTTAATTTCTGGAATTGTTAAATTTTGTCTTTTGATTTCTTTTAATGTTTTAGGGTTCATTGATTGCATACTAATAGTATATGATTTATTATTTCCTATTACTTGCATCTTTTTTGCTAATTGCATTATACGTTCAGATGAATTTTTATACCACGCACCATCTGCTGCTGAAGGATATCCGGTTTCTTTCTGATACTTCACTAGTTCCATTAGCCACTCTTCATCCCTTTTGGCAAATACACCAATATTGGCATCAGCAATGTTTAATGTTTTAATTTTATTATCTGAAAACCATTTAATTTCGGCTTTAATTTTTTCAATAGGAAATTTTAATAATTTTCTATATGCTACAGAACCCCAATCACAAAAAGTACATGGAAATGGACAGCCACGATTTGTTTCAAGTGTGGCACGCGGTACTGAATCATGTTCAAGTTCTATTATATCATCAAATAATCCTGTTGTGTATGGGCTAGGAATATTGTCTAACGTTTTCATAGGAACAGATATATTTTTGGGATTTTTAATTCCATTGATCATATTTTTTAATAGGTTCATTAGAGCCTGTTCACCCATGCCGTGAATAAATGTATCTACTATTTGTTCTATATCTTTACGTAAATTTTCATTCTTAGGAATGCCAGGCCCACCGAATATAATGGTACAATCAGGATATGTGTTTTTTAATTTATTAGCGAGTGTTTTGTTGTAAGTCCAATTCCATATATAATTACTAAACAGATATACACCATTTGAATCAGCTCTTTCTATTATACTATCAGTATTTTCTCTAACGTATATGATTTCTTTTAATTTAAAATTATCTGCAATTTGCCTGTCGGTTATAGCATAAGACCAACACGTTCCTACACTATAAGGTAACCAAGGGATTTGATGTTTTTTAAATCCTGTTCTATAGTTTGGCTGAATTAAATATACATTCATTTACGTTCTTGTATGAGTTTTGTTATAGTGGATTTTATATAATTCTTATACTCCTCATCAGTACCATTAAATAATTCTCGTATAGTGGCGGTTTTATTTTCTTCTAATTTTTTGGCATGTGGTGTAAGATAGTCTGGTTTAAAATCTAACAATTTTAAATATGCAGGAAAATTTGCAACTGTATTCAAATAATGCTCTACCACCTTTTCTATATTATATGGTATAATTTCTTCTATTCTAGCATTAGGAAATCTTTCTTTTATTTTTGATGTTGCTACATGCACAGGGTACATTATATATTGTCCATTTTCTAATATTTCAAGCCCTCCTCGTTCAATGAACAACTTTTTAAACAACGGATAATATTCTTCTATATCATTATAATAGGGTTCGATTACATTAAACAAAGGTGGTAACATTTTACCATTTATCATTCTATCGAAATGATTTGGAGATATTTGTCTATGTTTTGGTGAATATTCATTAATTGATATGTCATCAGGTGTTATGCCATTTTCTTTACATGAATACCAATATACATTACTATCTGTAGATGCTAAGTGTCTACCCCAGCGATACCCTCTAGCACCTTGTTCGAATGTTATGAATAAGAATTTATCGTGTTCAAATAAGTCTACCATTGTAATACATTTTATCTTTATTTAAATAAACTAAATCTTTTGTATTGTACCAATCATTGTAAATACATGTATCACCTTTTACATGCAGTATATCATTTTCAATTTTCCAATCACAATAGTATGTATCACCCAGTATAGTTTCTTGTCGTTTAACTTCTTGTATTTGATCTGAGTTGTAAAATACCTTATTGATTGTCAGGGGTCCTATTTCACTCATACCCCAATTTACCATAAATGTTGCCCCCTTACCTACACATGATTCTATAATATACCATTCAACGGGATCGGACCCACAAGTGATCCATATTCCATTTAGGTTTAAATTCTTAAACCCTTTTGTTTTAATAATAGCCTTTGCGTGACTGGGTGTAAGATGGGTATGAGTGTATTTGTTTATTTCTTTAGAAAACCTATATGCATTAAATTGTTCAACAGTTACCTCGGCCCCAATACCAATTGCTGGTAATGTTTGTGCTAATAATCCTCCTGCATGTTCCATTTTACATACGGTATAGATTTTAGACTTCTTTGATATTTTTTGACTTTCTATTGCAATCTTATTACATGCTTTTAGATTTTCTGGAGTTCTGAATATATGTTTTTGTGGCCCTGTGGTACCACTACTTTTCACATAAACTCCTTCGCTTAACATATTCTTGTACATTTAATTTCCATACGGTTTGATCAGTATAATATAGCACGGTGTCACATACCTTATCAAGTATTCCTTGTTTTGCTAATAGTGTCATTAATTTATGGTTACGTAATGCTTTACCACTATGTTCATTTGAAATGTTTGTTGTTATATACAATTTATCTGTAGGACAATAATCTATGTAAATTGGAATAAAGTCCCTCCAAGTTATTGTATTCCAGTTACCTTTATTCAATCCTTTATGGGGACTTATTTTCGGTAATTCACATCCCCTAAAATTAATTCTCCATCCATCTTTATCTATTTCTGGTAAAGGGTGACAACCTCCAACGGCAACAATATTATCATTACTAATAGCACAATAGTATTCACCCCAATTCTTACACCATTCTAATTTCATAGATTTAAAGGAAGAATTATTTGTATATCCTAAGTCCTTACACTTAGCACAAAATATTTGGAGTTTATAAAGTAGTTCTCTAGTAATTGGTTGTATAATCATGGTATTAATAATTTAGTTACAGCCCTTACGGATTCCCATGTTAGTCTTATATTCATTACCAGAACTATATGGTCAAATTCTTCATTTGTGTTAAATGCGGTATGTCGTTTACATGTATTGACAAAATATACATTACCGTAATCCCAATTTATTATTTGATTGTCGAATATAAAATAACCTCCCTCTGAGGCATTTGCTACTTGTAGTGGTACAATTAACCTAAAACTCTCTATTGCAGGACCTCTATTATCAATATGATCTGGAAAATATCCACCTGCAGCTAATTTTAAGATGTGTGTTCTAGATAGCCATTCCTTAAAAGGATCACAATAATCGGCTACTATATCGTAAACAGGTGTTGGTACATTAAAGTCATTTTCATTGTATGATTTATTATGTCCATGTTTTAATTCATATAAACTATCTAAATCTGGGCCGGGTCCTAATACACCATCTAAATTGGTTACACTTAACCCCCAGCGAGGTACATCTTTTCTAGGATTATATTGTAACCATTTATCATCAAATTGTTTTAAATTATCTAAAACCTGATTAGGATTTCGTTTAATATCTAATTTCCATAGATCACCGTATGTTGTCAATATATTAAATAGTTTAAATCCTTGAGAGTATTTTTCATAACTCATATTATACCTTACTCTATTTCTATCCTGAGAGTTTTATATCCACAAATTTTATCTTTAACTAAATCTAAACTTATTTCTTTATCAAGTTTTCCTAATAATGGCCTGCCTGTATATTTATGCTGAGGTTCAAGAGGATCATATCCATATTCAGATACATTATTATCCTTACACCATTTCAGAAATTGTGGAAATTCTACATCTTTTTTATATTTTCTTTGATCAATTTCCGTAAATATTAAATAAACCTCGGAAAGAATATGAACTTGAGGCCTTACCATTTTTTCTTTTACAACATCTAGATCATTTGTCATAAAACATTCATGTAATCTTTTACCTAATGTGGCATATCCTAACCGTAAATCTCCTATTTTTCCCCAGGTATAATCCCAATATGGATAAAGGTCCGTAGAAAAAGATTGCTGATAGGGAATATCATGATCAAAATTTACCTTGATTATATTGAAGTTTCTTGATTTTTTGAAATTATCTATTTCATGAATTAAATTATTTAATTGTAGTATCGATGCTTTATGATCCTCTGTTATTAATTCCCATTTCCATCCCCATATATCTTTAGCAAAACACCTATGAAATGTTTGATGGAGTTCATTAAGAAAAGAGTCTGTGAGGTCTACAATTTTTTCTGGTATATCTAGTGTAGTAACTTCAAAAGGAAGATTATCACAAATATCATTTATTTGATCTAATGTTTCTTGAGGTGTATTACATTTAATATGACTAAAATGTTTTATTTTCAAATTGTTTTCAATCGAAGCTAAGACCACTTTTTCCCAAAGTTCTGTTATTGGAGAGGGTATTATCTTATATGAAAAAACATATTCTTCTGCAGTACGTTGTGTTACAATTACATTATATTTTTTTATTGCCATCCTAGACTTTTCAACGTTGTATTATCGGCACATGTACTAATAGATTCTCCTATTACTTCCTTTACAGGTAATTTTTTAGTATATCCAATTTCTTTTAAGAAGTCGCGATTATGCATAGGGGTGCCGTTTCCTACCTCATAAATTTCTTTACATTTCCCATCTTCCATAATTAATTTAATAGCACGGCACACATCATCTATATGCGTATAATCTCTACTCTGGTCTGTAAGATATTCCAACTTATTATCTTTTGCTAAACCATATAACATATTTTTACGATAGTTTATTCCACCATACACCGTAAAAAATCTCATGATAACACAATTCCAAGGAGCTATTAATTCACAAGCATATTTCGACATTGCATATGGACTTTTTAATTCTTTAACAGCGGAGGTTGAAGCAAATAATATTTTTGTATTAGTGAGAGCATAATGATCAAATATTAGTTTGGTACTAATAATATTATTATTGAAATATTCATGGGGGTTTTTTAGACTATCCCGTACACCTGTATGTGCTGCGAGATGTATAACATGGTCAACATCGGGGAGGCTAGCCATTTCAAAATCACATAAGTTACAATTAATGTCTATGCCATTCAGTTGACAATCGGGATCATTTTTAAAATACTGCCAGAGATTTGTGCCAATATAACCTTCGTGCCCGGTTATTAATATTTTTCTCATAACATATCATTATAACATACTAATATTTCTAAAGGGGTTGTAGCTTTTCTAATAGCAGAACGTTTTTCTTTGTCATCATTATTAGTTACAGCTTCAGTAGCAAAAACATCTAACTTTAAAGCGAATAAGTCTTCTTTGGTAAAATCTTCTGTTATGTTTTTTAGTAAATTTTTCAAATTCCATTTTACATCGAGTTGTTCTATAGTAGATTCAGTAGCAGTAGATATAGTAGGTTCAAGACTATCAGCTACACCTTTTTCCCATGCCTCAAATTTCTGCCATTGAGCTACTTCAACTTTAGTATTTTCTATTGTGTCTTCTTCTATTGCTTCAAGTGTAGTAAGTTTTATTAAGTCCTGATACATAGGACTTTCTGGATCTACTTGACAAACATCGGTTAATGGTTCTTCCTGTTCGTTGTAATGAGTTATTACTATTGCAGTTGCCTCAGGGTCTAAAAAGAGCGCGGAAAGGATTCCTCGAGGAAAGGTCTTATTTTCATTTGATTTTGCCATTTTTTTGCTCTTTCTTTTAAGTTTTAACTCTTAGTTCATAAGTTGCATTGTTTGATTGACCTCCAGAAGGAGTGCGCCATCTTTGATACCACGGATTGTTAAAAGCTTCAGAAGTTGTATCACTACTATAACGTGTATCAATCATGGTTCCACGGCCGGTTCCAGTACCATTAATACTGTAATTTAGAGCGCCGTTGTTAGCAACTCTCCGATGTAACATAGGGAGAAGAAGTGTTTGAACTAGACTACTACCTGAAGTTGTAGTACGTTTTTTAAATCCACCATTATATCCCACGGGTAGTTCTCCGCCTGGATCTGAATCTGATAATTTAAGATATAAATTCCAAGTAGTCTGTGAATTATTACTATAGATTTTATTAGTAAATACTGCACCTTTATTTGTCCATGATCCACCACTAGGCGTTCCTGTAGATACTCTATAAGTTCCTACTTCATCACCATTATATGCTTCTGCTATAGTATCCGTTAGAAGAGTATCAACGAAATCTTGTTCCGTGGAAATTACTCTCATATTAAAAGATGTTGTAGAGCCTTGCCAATACAACCAACCGTAATCACGTAAATTAGCATCAGAAGGATGTGTATCGTTACTTCTAGTTTGGGTAAAGGTAATGGTAGAACGTGTCATAGTTCCTGTGCTAGGCCAACCTGGCCAATCTGCTGCTCCGGAGTTGTTTCGCGCCTGTTGTGCAAACCCTTGTGTTCGCTCTGTATCAATCGCTTGTCCTACATTGTTCGATCCACCAGTATATAATCTTCCGTTTCCATTACCGTTTAAAACGGCAGCATAAGCTACTCGTAGTTGATATCTCAACGATGCTAAATTGGTGTCCGTCATTTTACGTAAACTAAATGAGGTCGAACTACCATTAAAATAAAAGGGATGTCGTTCTGCCATTAATTTATCTCGCTACTAAAATAAACGGGTTGAGCCGTTGGTGTCATATACAGCAAAATCGATCCATTCGACTAATCCTGATGTTCCAGATTGTTGTCTGCAAATTCGATATTGTGATGGGTTTCCGCCTGCAATAGTTAATGCTCCTGATGTCGCAAAGTCTCCATTGGCTTTTAGTGCCGCGGTTACTCCGTCTCCTACTGTTAGATCACCTTTTGTCTTCAGGGTACTCTCGACAGTCATTGCTCCATTACAAGTTATTGCTCCAGCAGTTCCATCTCCAACGTCCAAATTGCCTTCAATAGTTGATGCTTTTAATACAGCCATTTTCGCTCCTTCTCTGATATTAAATGTTTGTGTAACTATTTAGTATTTATCTATATTACCGAATCCTCTCTCTCTTCTTGACTTCTACTTAATTGAGAAAACTCTGGTTTCCA
>Ga0209402_10002757_pt1 | contig 17257 bp, 17 predicted proteins | sample ArcticOcean_MG_C_3_FD_187437 | JGI IMG/M metagenome (GOLD analysis project Ga0209402, IMG submission 187437) | Marine microbial communities from western Arctic Ocean - ArcticOcean_MG_CB8_126 (SPAdes) (version 2) | ecosystem: Environmental > Aquatic > Marine > Oceanic | place: Arctic Ocean... | reverse complement strand
GTTAATCTTCCGCCGTCCCTGGATGGCAATTGCAGAAGTTTCTTTATAAATTCCTTTGCACAGGCGGAAATTAAAACTACCATTTTGATAGATATCTTCTAAATCTTTTTGGGTGCGATATAGATATGCCTGAAAAACGGTTCCTACTTCTTGATATTTTTCATAACAGATTTTAAAGAGGGAGATAGTGACATCTGTTATAACTGAACTTTCCATATCGATTCGTAAAAAATTATCAGTATTCTCTGCTTTACTAAGCAGTTTATCCAAATTACTTTGGAGAATTTCATTACTGACATCCTGACCAATATGGCTGGGCTTTATGGAAATATTACAGTCCAGACCTTGTTGAGAAATCTTGTCATAAATTTTTAAATAATCGTGGGTGATTTCATCTGCTTCAGATTCCGATTCAGTATGCTCTCCTAAAATATCCACTGTTGCAGAGTACCCTTTTTCATTTAACTGACGAATCACCACTAATGCATCTGCTATGCTTTCTCCAGCTACGTATCTGCCAGCAATTTTCCAAACTATCCAGAGGGGAAGCAGGGGAGTTATTTTAATAATAAATTGGTTAAAAATGCTTTTAATCATCTGCATAATATTATCAGGTATTTCTATAAATATCCAAAAATGAAAAAAATCTAATTGACATTTATGAATAGAGGTTGTTTGGTGGTTTTTTAACTGTCTAAATTTAATACTGTATCAGAAGATATATTTGTGTATCAGGACTTTCTACCTATAATAATATTCACCGTTTTAGCAGCCGTACTTATTGGAGTACCGCTTGGTCTGCAACACCTCATTTCCCCCAGAATAAATAAAGGTGGAGATAAACTTATCTCCTATGAATGCGGCGAACTTCCTGAGGGCTCAGCCTGGGTAAAGTTCAATATCCGTTTTTATGTAATAGCACTCGTCTTCCTCATTTTTGATGTTGAAATTGTATTTCTTTTTCCCTGGGCTGTTGTTTTTCAGGACTTAGGTCTGCTGGCTTTTATTGAAGCCTTCATTTTTGTATTAATTCTGGTTGTGGGATTTGTTTATGTCTGGGCAAAAGGTGATCTCGATTGGGTTAAGATGAATGTCCGCTACGGCAAAGGTCGCTATGCCAATTTACAATCTAAAGGAGAAACAAGCTGATGGATGCTACGTTATTAGAGAGATTTGATAAAGATAATATAGTAGTAGAAAAATTAGATGACCTTATTAATTGGTCTCGCGCTAATTCACAGTGGTATTTCCAGTTTGGCCTGGCATGCTGTGCTATTGAAATGATGGCAGCCGCTGCCCCTCGTCATGACTTGGAACGCTTTGGCGCCATGCCTAGAGCATCACCCCGGCAATCTGATGTGATGATTGTAGCCGGCACAGTTACTTTAAAAATGGCAGAACGGGTCAAACGATTATTTGAACAAATGTCCGATCCTAAATATGTCATTTCCATGGGAAGCTGTTCCAATAGTGGGGGGCCTTACTGGCAGTATGGCTACCATGTACTCAAGGGTGTTGATTTAGTAGTTCCCGTTGATGTGTATGTCCCTGGTTGCCCGCCCCGCCCTGAAGCGCTTTTACAGGGGCTATTAGAACTCCAGAAGAAAATCAAAACTGAGACACCACTCAGGAAGAAGGCCTAAATGTCTTTTGCTGAAATTATACAATTTCTTGAAACAAAAGCTACGGGTAAATCCTCCATAATTGAAGGGAAGGAAGTTATCTTAGTCTCACCTGCTAATTGGACGGAAATTTCTACTTTACTGAAAAATGAACCAGAACTTGATTTTGATTATTTGATGTGCATTTCTTCCTATGATAAAGGCGATAATAAATCCTACGGTGCAGCCTATAATTTCTATTCAATTAATAAACAGCATTACCTTGAAGTTAGGGTTGAAACGGAAGATGGTACTGCAATTCCATCTGTTACTTCTCTCTGGCAGACGGCAGATTGGCACGAGCGTGAAGCCTTTGATATGATGGGAATAATTTTCGAAGGTCATCCCAATTTAAAACGGATTTTATTATCCGAAGACTGGGAAGGTTATCCCCTGCGAAAAGATTACAAAGAGCCGGATTACTATCATGGTATGCCTGTACCTAAAGATAAATCATACTGGGATTAATGGAAGATCAAGTTATAAATAAATCAACGCTGGAAACCGGCGAAATGGTATTGAATATGGGACCTCAGCACCCCAGTACTCATGGCGTTCTGCGTTTGAAAATACATACTGATGGCGAAATTGTATCCAAAATAGAACCGGTTATAGGTTATCTCCACAGATGCTTTGAAAAGCATTGTGAAAATTTATCTTATGAGCAAATTGTACCTTTCACTGATCGCTGTGATTATCTGGCATCCATGCATATGGATCATGCCTTTTCAATTTCTGTTGAAAAATTGTTGGATGTTGAGCTCCCCGAACGAGTGGAATATATTCGAGTTATCATTGCCGAATTGCAGCGTATAGCCAGCCATCTGGTTGCCCTGGGCACTTTTGGTTTGGATGTGGGGGCTATAACCCCCTTTACTTGGGCCATTCGTGATCGGGAAAGAATTCTGGATTTATTTGAAGCCCTTTGTGGTGCACGTCTTTTATACAATTATATCTGGCCCGGTGGCGTATCCCATGATCTTCCACCTAAATTTGTAGAGAGAACTCTGGACTTCTTGGATTATTTCGATCCCCAGATTGATGAGTTTAATAACCTGTTGAGCACCAATAAAATATTTATTGAGCGTACTGCAGATGTGGGTGTTCTTCCGCCGGAAGTGGGCATTAATTTTGGTGTTACCGGTCCCAGCCTCCGCGGTAGTGGTGTGAATTTTGATCTACGTAAAAATGAACCTTATTCCATTTACGATAAATTTGATTTTGATGTGCCGCTGGGTGAAGGTACAATGGGATCGGTAGGGGATACTTGGGATCGCTATTATGTCCGCGTTCTGGAGATGAGGGAATCCGCTAAAATTATCCGTCAGGCCTGTGCCCAGCTTCCTGATGGAGATGTGCATGCGGCAATACCGAAGAAGGTACGCCCTGCTGCGGGAGAAGTTTATGGAAGATACGAATCGGCTCGGGGTGATGTAGGTTTTTACATTATCAGTAATGGCAAGAATATTCCGTTGCGAGTGAAAATGCGTTCCCCGGCATTTTGTAATCTATCAGTCCTCAGTGAAATTGCCGAGGGTTGGATGATCTCTGATGTTATTGCCATTTTAGGCAGTCTGGATATTGTGTTGGGAGAGATTGACCGATGACATCCATTATTGATTCATTGGTAAAATCTTTTTCCTCCTTTAATCTGGATTTAGTAGTTCTACTGCCAGTAATTACTCTTATCGGGGGTACAGTAATATTTTTAATTATGGCTGTGAATGCTCTCATAGCTGTCTATTTTGAACGAAAAATATCCGCCTTCATGCAGGATAGGTTAGGTCCCATGGAAGTGGGAATATTTGGCTTTAAGGGTGGGAAGAAGTTTTGGGGTGGTATTGGCCAAACGCTTGCTGATGCCATAAAGCTATTAGTGAAAGAAGATATTCTCCCTAATAATGCAGATAAATTCTTAATGATTCTTGCCCCATTTATTATTTTTACAGGAGCATTTCTTACATTTATTGGATTGCCCTTTGCACAGAACGTTGTTATTTCAGATTTTAATATAGGTATATTTTATATTGTTGCCATGAGCTCAATAGGTGTCATTGGAGTCATTCTTGCCGGATGGTCGTCCAATAATAAATGGTCATTATATGGGTCCATGCGGGCTGCCGCACAGATCATCAGTTATGAAATTCCAATTGGTTTGTCTTTGCTCTTAGTTGTGCTTGTAACCGGAAGTTTACATTTAGGTGATATTGTCCAATGGCAAGCGGATCATCGCTGGTTTATTTTTCATAGCCCCTTTACTTTTTTAGCCTTTTTTATTTACTATATTTCAACAATTGCGGAGACCAACCGTACCCCTTTTGACATCCCCGAAGCTGAATCTGAATTGGTGGCTGGCTGGATGACTGAATATTCCGGATTCCGCTGGGCACTTTTCTTTTTGAGTGAATATGCCAATATGTTAATTGTCAGTATTGTAGCTTCTATTGTATTCTTGGGTGGCTGGTTGTCTCCCATGCAGATGTTTAATATTTTACCGGATTCATGGTTATTCCTTGATGGCCCTGTTATGGGATTTTTCTGGATTATGTTTAAGGCAGTTGTTCTGATTTTTATTATGATGTGGTTTCGCTGGACATTCCCTCGTTTAAGAGTGGACCAGCTCATGTATCTCTGTTGGAAGGTCTTTATTCCATTTGCCCTGGCCAATTTATTTTTTGTTAGTTTATGGGAGTTGATATTTTAAATGAGTGAATATTTTAGCAATATCGTTTATGGTGTAAAATCATTTCTCACCGGAATGAAACTTACCTTAGATCATTTCAATAATAAAAAGGAACGGGTTGCCACTCTGCAGTATCCCCATGAAAAGTGGCCCGTTCCAGAACGCAATATTGGATTTGACCATTCTGAATATAATTTAATCCGTTCACGGCTGCATGTTGATATTGATGATTGTATCTCTTGTATGCAGTGTGAAAAGTTCTGCCCTGTAGATTGCATCAAAATTGACGCAATAAAGCCTCCCAAGGATAGTGATATGGATTGCGGTATCACCTCAAATGATACTCAGAAAAAAATGATTGTGAGCCGTTTTACCATTGACATGTCGGAGTGCATGTACTGCAATCTCTGTGTTTTCCCTTGCCCTGAAGAATGTATTTATATGGTGGGCGGCCCTAATGCAGAAAAACATGAAATTGATTACGAATTCAGTCAGTATAAACGGGACGGGATGATATTTGAGTTTGCCGATGCCACTGATGATATGATCCGTGATGCCGGCGGTGATAAATGGCTGGAACAGCGGGATGCAAAATTAAAAAAGAATTCTGAAGGTGTAGAATTAATGGGTATTGTGCCGGAAGCGATCACAGCTCCGGTAGCCGCAACAGCGGTAGAAACAAAAACTGAAACCGCCAAACCGGCTGCTGCAGCAAAATCTATCGATGGTGAGTTTGATATCAAGTCCTTAGATGTCATTGCTGATAAAATGTGCCGGGGTATCGCCAAAAAAGCCTTTATGGCTGCCAAGCGTGCCGGTAAAGATGCAACCGCTATTTTGGCTGATGTAGCCCAGGCTCTCAGTGATGCTGGAAAAATGACCGGAGAAATTCAGTCCATTTTAGATGGATTATCAGCGCCTACACCAGAAGCAGTTGCACCAGTAGCGGAAGCAGGCGGAGCTGCTAAAGCTGAAAGTGTGGCTGAAGCTCCACCAACTGCTGAACTAAAAGAATTCGATATAAAAGAACTTAACGTTATAGAAGATAAGATGGCCAGAGGGACTGCTAAAAAAGCCTTCCTCGGAGCCAAACGCTCCGGTGAGGATAAAGTGGAAGCTGTTCGTAAAGCGCTTGGTGATGCTGGATTATTAGATAGCGTAGCTGAAAAATTGCTAAATTCATTTACCATTACCGATACAGAAGTTTCTGCGCCTGTTGTGGCAGAAAAACCGGTCGAATCCTCCGAAGATGCTGTAGCAGAACCTACAGGAGATTTACCTCTGTTTGAGATTGCTGATTTAAATGGCATTGATGATAAAATGACTCGGGGTATGGCCAAGAAAATCTATATGACAGGTAAGAGGGCTGACAAAACAAGAGCGGAAGTCATTGCTGATCTCCGGACTGGTTTAGCAGAAGCTGGCAAGCTGGATGATGCCACGACTGTAATTCTTAATAATCTGGAAAGTGGAAATTAATGGCTGAAAACCTCTTTTTAGTCATCGCCGCTTTAGTTATTGCTTCTGCATTTTGGGTTGTTTTTTCACCAAATTTAATTCATTCTGCCGTATCCCTTTTATTCACCCTCTTTAGTACAGCCGGATTATATATTTTCCTCTATGCTGATTTTATCGCTGCCACCCAGGTGGTAATTTATGTAGGCGGTATACTGGTGCTGATAATTTTTGGTGTGATGCTTACCAATAGTATTGATACCCCCAGCATAGCAGCCAGCAGTAAAAACCAGTTTATTGGCGGCGTGGGGGCATTTACAATTTTTGTCATACAGGTGGCCGTTATATTTAATACCCCCTGGCATATTGGTGCTGAGCAAAGCAGGGATTCCACTGTAGCCAATATTGGTTATCTTTTATTAAACGAATACCTCCTGCCATTTGAAATAATTTCCATTTTGCTTCTGTCGGCATTAATGGGCTCAGCTTTATTATCGAGGAGGAATTAATGGATTCTCTTCAGTCCTATTTAGTAATTGCCGCTTTATTATTCTCCATGGGAATTTACGGTGTGATTACCCGGAAAAATGCAGTGGCTATTCTCATGGGTATAGAGCTGATTCTCAATTCTGCTAATATAAATTTTATTGCCTTTAACCGTTTTGGCGGAATGGAAAATTTAGATGGCCATGTATTCAGTATTTTTGTAATTGTGCTGGCTGCGGCTGAGGCTGCGGTAGCCTTGGCAATTGTCATAAATTTATTTAAAAATATAGGCAGCGTTGATGTTGACGATGCTGATCTTCTCAAGGGATAATTATGGATAATTATTCTACAACCCTGGCTTTACTTAATTTATTTTTACCACTCTTATCCTTTGTGATTCTCATATTTTTCGGAAAGAGAATTGGCAATTCTGCACATTGGGTAGGCTTAGCCCTGATTGGGAGCAGTCTAGGTATTGCTATTAGTTTTTTCGCAAATGTTTTCGTAGAATCAGGACAGCCAATTTTAGAAACGTCTGTCCGCTGGTTTTCTACTGGAAGTTTCAGCGTAAACCTGGGTTTTCTTATTAATAATGAAGCGGCAATTATGCTCTTGGTAGTGGCTCTCATTTCATTTTTGGTGCATTTTTATTCAGTGGGCTATATGAAAGGTGACCCTCGCTATTCCCGCTATTTTGCTTATTTGGGAATTTTCACCTTTTCTATGAACGGCATTGTACTGGCTGATAATCTAATTATGATGTACATATTCTGGGAATTGGTTGGCTTAAGCTCTTATCTTTTAATTGGCTTCTGGTTTGAAAAAAACAGCGCCGCCGATGCCTGCAAAAAAGCATTCCTCACCAATAGGGTGGGAGACATCGGTATGTTTATAGGCATAATGATTCTATTCTTCACTGTTGGTACTTTTCAGCTTGGCGGATTAATTGAGGGCGTTCACAATGGCGCTTTCGCCGGAAATATGAGCCTGCTAACCATTGCCGGTATTTTGGTTTTTATGGGTGCTGTGGGTAAATCTGCCCAATTTCCCTTGCATATCTGGCTGCCGGATGCCATGGAAGGTCCTACTCCGGTAAGTGCTCTGATTCATGCTGCAACAATGGTTGCTGCTGGAGTGTATATGGTGGTGCGGATTTTCCCTATATTGACACCGGGGGCATTAGAATTTATAGCGGTTATTGGGGGAATTACCGCAATCATGGCAGCTATCATTGCCATCACCCAAAATGACATCAAACGGGTCTTGGCATACTCTACTGTGAGTCAACTGGGATATATGATTATGGCTTTGGGGGTTGGCGCTTATCAAGCAGGTTTCTTTCATCTCACCACTCATGCCATGTTTAAAGCTTGCCTCTTTTTATGTAGCGGCTCCGTAATTCATGCTATGCATCATGCTCTCCATGAATTGAAAGATCATAATACCGATCCACAAGATATGCGCAATATGGGCGGATTGCGAGAAAAAATGCCCATAACCTTCTGGGCTATGCTAATTGCAACTCTGGCTATTTCAGGCGTGCCCTTCTTTTCAGGTTTTTTATCTAAGGATGCCATATTGGCTGGCACTTTGTCCTATTATCATTTACATCATGGCTGGACCCTCTTTCTACCCATTGCCGGATTTGGCGCTGCCGTTATTACGGCTTTTTATATGTTCCGCTTAATTTTCCTCACCTTTTTTGGAAAGCCTGCCAATGACAAAGTATATGCCCATATACATGAATCGCCTTTTCAGATGACCTTGCCCCTGATTCTGTTAGCCGGATTGAGTTTCGCAATATTTTTTACCATACCGTTTTCAGTCAATCCGATTGATAACCATGGCTGGTTTACCGAGGCTGTCCCCATGATAGAAAATGTAGCTGGCTTGGACATGCATATGGTAGAGGAGGGAATCCATCATGCGCACTATACTGCTATGGGTATTTCCCTAACAGTGGCTGTCATTGGCATTTTGCTGGCTATTCTCTTTTATCTTTTAAGAAAAATAGATGCGGCTAAAGTAGCGGGCATGGCAAATAAATTAAAACTCTACAATCTTTCATTCAACAAATTCTATATCGATGAAATTTACAATATCATTATTTATAAACCCTTTTTGGCGCTATCCTGGTTATGCTCAAAACTGGACTGGGATGTTTACGATCAGAAATTTATAGATGGCTGGGGTTGGCTCACCATCAAACTTTCTGATAAATCTGCCGAGGTGGATTATAACTGGCTGGATCAAAAAGTGGTGGATGGCTTTGGAAAAATCACCCAGTATTTTGGTAAGACTTTGAAATCAACTCAAAATGGTGTGGTACAGAACTACCTCCTTGGCGGTATGTTGGGAGTTTTGCTGCTCATTATTTTAATTCAACAATTTTAATTAGAGGATAATATGGAATCGTCAATACTCACCTTGTTGATATTTGTACCGGTAGCTGGAGCAGTTCTAATGCTGCCGTTTGCTATGCTGTACGGAAAAGAAAATGCCCATTATTATAAATGGATTGCAGCCATCACAACCGGAATTCAGCTGATACTGGCTGGAATATTATATCTTAATTTTGATCCCGCCCTAAGCGTCACTGAATCGCCATTTACCGTCCAATTAGAATGGATAAAGCATTTTAATATCCATTACTTTTTAGGCGTAGATGGTTTAAGTATCCCCATGGTTTTATTAACAGCCCTCTTATCTTTTATCTGCATCATTTCCAGCTGGAAAATTGATAAACAGCCATTAGGTTACTTTTCTCTTTTTCTCCTATTGGATGCTGGAATGATGGGTGTGTTTTTATCTCTGGATTTCTTCCTCTTTTATATATTCTGGGAAGTCATGCTGCTGCCCATGTATTTTCTCATCGGCATCTGGGGTGGACCACAGCGGATGTACGCTGCCATTAAATTCTTCCTCTATACATTATTTGGTTCCGTATTTATGCTGCTGGCTTTGTTGGCATTATACTATTACTCCGATCCACATACGTTCAGCCTCATTACACTTATTCATACAGTAGGCAGTATTGATGCTGAAATCTGGGGGATCAGTGTTAAGTACCTCATTTGGATATCCCTGTTTATTGGGTTTGCCATCAAGGTACCCATTGTCCCCTTCCATACTTGGCTTCCCTTGGCACATGTGGAAGCACCTACGGCTATTTCGGTTATCCTTGCCGGTGTGCTTTTGAAAATGGGGACCTATGGACTTTTGCGAATCAGTTACCCTCTACTGCCCGGTGAGATGGTGAATTTTGCCTATATTTTGGCGGTGCTTGGAGTAATCAATATTATCTGGGGTGCTACCAATGCCATCGCCCAAATCGACTTGAAGAAGATGGTGGCTTATTCATCGGTTAGCCACATGGGTTACGTGCTGTTAGGTATGGCTGCAGCCATTAGTGACAGCTCTGCCGGTGCCCAGGCTGGAATGAACGGTGCACTGATGCAAATGTTTAACCATGGGACTATTACTGCTATGCTCTTTCTATTAGTTGGGATGCTTTACGAGCGGGCACATCACAGATATATTATTTTCCCCAATGATTATGAGAAACCGGAATTGGCTGGTCAGCAGGGCTTTGGCGGTTTGGGCGCTAAGGTTCCAGTTTATACCGCCTTTGTTGCTTTTGCATTTTTTGCCGGACTCGGATTGCCAGCCCTTTCTGGTTTTATCAGTGAAGCCATGTGTTTTATCGGCGGTTTCAGTGTTTTCCGCACCTTAACCATTATTGGTACTTTAGGAATTCTATTGAATGCCATTTACTTTTTACGAGCTTACCAGAGAATCTTTTTGGGTCCGCTCAATGAAGCCTATAAAGATTTAACGGATATCAGCCACCGGGAATTATTCACTATCGTTCCACTGGCAGTATTAATCTTATTCTTAGGGGTCTATCCAGCACCATTATTGGATATGATTAGCCCGGCGATGGATGGGATCATAAAAATTGTGCAGTCCGTAATTTAACGGAGACGGAAATGTCGAACCTTAACAGTCTATCATATTATATTCCTGAACTGATTATTATATCAGCCATTTTGCTGGTGATAGTATTGGATGTAATTCCTCCCTGTAAAAAATATACCTTCCATCTGTCACTCGGTGCTATACTGTTGGCAAGTGTATTCCTCTGGCAGAGTTATGGCGAATCTCATGGCTTGTTTATGGGCATGATCAGTATTGACCCATTCTCGCATTTTTTTAAAATGATATTTCTACTCAGTACTTTTTCCATTATTCTCATTTCACGTTATGAAAAACAGTTGGACAGTAATTATGCAGCCGAATATAACGCCCTGCTGCTGATTGTTTTGTTGGGCATGTTTCTCATGTCATCCTCAATTAATTTGATTATGATTTATCTCTCTATTGAGTTGGTAAGCATTCCATCTTATATACTGGCAGGAATGCTGAAAAATGATAAGGAGTCCAATGAAGCATCGCTAAAATATGTAATTTTCGGCTCCTTTGCATCCGGCTTAATGCTGTTTGGATTGAGCATCCTTTACGGTATCACCGGTTCAACCGATATCGGAGTTATTTCCGCCGCATTGCAGGCTATTGATTATCCTTTAAGCATTTACTTCCCCCTGATTTTAATATTGGTGGGATTTGGTTATAAAATTTCCATGGTACCCTTTCACTTCTGGACTCCAGATGTGTATGAGGGCGCACCCACTCCCATTACTGCTTTTTTATCCGTAGCGCCAAAGGCAGCCGGGTTTGCCATTTTAATTCGAGTATTCTATACCATGTTCACCATTGATGGCAGCGTAAGTGCAACCTTACCCCTTACCAATATTAATTGGCCAGCTCTAATTGCAGTAGCTTCAGCCATTACAATGACCCTAGGCAACCTACTGGCAGTGCAGCAGGAAGATGTAAAACGGATGCTGGCTTATTCCAGTATTTCTCATGTGGGATTTATGCTGATGGCATTTACTATTTTGAGCCCCGATGCAGTTCGAGCCATTATGTTCTATCTTTTCATCTATCTTTTTATGAATCTGTCAGCATTTTATATGGCTATCTTTGCCTCCAATAAACTCAATGCCCATCATATTGATGATTGGGATGGACTGGGCAGGAGAAATCCGGTTTTATGTGCCTTCATGGCGCTCACACTTATTTCCCTTACCGGTTTGCCGCCAACTGCCGGATTTGTGGGTAAATTTTACATATTTGCAGAAATATTTAAACATCAACAGTTCTATTGGCTGGCTGTGGTTGCCATCTTAAACTCGGTGGTTTCACTATTCTATTATTTTAAAATTGTGAAAAGCATGTACCTAGTTGAGGGAAATGGTGCACAGGATAAAATTGAAGCTCACCCTGTTGTAAATTGGTCTATTATATTATTTTCTGCCCAGAATATTCTTTTCTTTATCTATTGGGAACCCCTCATTGGTTTTATTGAACAGTCTATAAGTCTATGGGAGGGGTAATATTTGATTTTACTTTAAAATTAAATATAATAAAACGAAACTATGTCAAAACAAAAAATAAATTATTTCCCTTCAGTATTGATTGCAGGATGTTCTTCAGGAACTGGTAATGCCACAGCTTTAAGGTTTGCAAAAGCAGGCTACCCAACATGTTGCTTAACTTCGAGTCAACTTTATTGTATAAAGACCAGAAAGAGCAAAAATCTATTATGAACAAATATTAAAAATTTACTAATCAGTAAGAAAGTGCATAAAGTAATGTATAAACCCAACTTAATAAGTAAGATAAGCTTATGATTAATAAAGCCGTTAAAGATTCACATGTAATAATGCATGAGTTGATTCTACCCAATGATACCAATTTATTGGGTAATGTATTGGGCGGCAGGGTCATGCACCTCATGGATATGTGCGCCGCTATGTCCGCCTATAAACATGCCCGTAGTGCTGTGGTTACTGCCAGTGTCGATCAATTAGATTTTCTGGCTCCAGCTAAAATGGGTGATATCATGATTTTAAAATCCTCAGTGAATTACACAGGCAAATCTTCTATGGAAGTGGGGGTGCGGATTGAATCTGAAAATCCGAAAACTGGAAATATTTACCACACCTCTTCTGCTTACCTCACGTTTGTTTCCTTAAATGACAATGGAACACCTCAAAGAGTACCCATGGTGAACCCTGAAACAGATGTAGAAAAACGACGTTTTGATGAAGGTGAGCAACGCTATCATCAGCGCAGAGATAGATTTAGAAAGGGGAGGTAGGGGTGTTTTGTGGTTTAATTACAAAATCTCAACAAGCTGGAAAGCATGTTGAAAAGTACAAAATAATTATTAATCAGCTTTGAATATCCGCGTCAAAAAGGGGCATGACTTAAAATTAGTTGGGAAACCGACCAAGCAATTGGACACAATTAATTTTGGTCCCATTGTAAAACTCCATCCGGTAGAATTCCCCGGCATTAAACCAAAATTGCTTGTGAAAGAGGGCGACGCTGTAAAAAAGGGCTCTCCCATATTTTTCGATAAAAATCACCCTGAAATCATGTTCACCTCACCAATAGGCGGAAGGATTGAAAAAATTGTATTTGGTGAAAGAAGGCGGATTGAAATAGTAGAAATTGCTGTTGATGATAATGCAGAGGAAATTACTTTTGAATCATTCCCTCCGGGTGAATTATCAGCATTAACAGCAGAAAAGATAATTTCTATTTTATGTACATCTGGACTCTGGCCAACTATTCGGCGACGGCCATTTTCCAAGATTGCTGACCCGGGGAAGCCTCCCAAATCCATTTTTATATCTACTATGTCCACAGCGCCGTTTGCAGTTGATCTAGAAATTATTCTTGAGAATACTCCACAAGAAAATATCCAAATGGGAATAGATATACTTCAATTATTGACCAGTGGCGCTGTCCATTTGGTGAGCCCTAACAATATACCCAATTCAAAATTGGCAGAATTAAAAAATGTGCAGCGGCATACCTATTCTGGGCCTCATCCTGCTGGTAATGTGGGAGTTCATGTTTCTCATATTGACCCCATAAAAAATAAAGATGATTCCATTTGGTATATTTCTCTACAGGATGTAATATCAATTGGGATATTATTTTTATCAGGAACAGTTGATTATAAAAAATATATTACAGTTGCCGGTAGCGCTGTCTCAGTAAAACAACACTATAGTGTAAATCGTGGCACATTGATTTCGCAGATTCTTTCCAAAAATAATTTAGAAGCAAGTGCCCGTATTATATCTGGAGATATACTTACGGGGTCAATTTCAAATAGGGATAATGCCATAGGGTTTTATCATGAAGCCATAACAGTAATTCCAAATGTGCCAGATCGAGTATTTATGGGGTGGATTACACCCGGCTTTGGTAAATATTCTCTTTCCAATACCTTTCTCTCTAAAATATTTCCAAAGAGAGAGCAGGTGCTCAATACTTCTATGAATGGCAGTAAACGGGCTATTTTACCCATTGGCGCTATTGAAAAAGTAATGCCCTTAAATATTTTGCCAACCATGCTGGTGAAATCTATTATCGCAAATGATATTGAAAATATGGAGCAGTTGGGTATTTATGAATGTGACCCTGAGGATTTTGCATTATGCTCTTTTTCGGATGCTTCAAAAATGGATATTACGGGAATTATCCAAGATGGATTGAATTTTGCCGAGTTGGAAGGTTGATTTGAAATTCCTGAGAAATATTTTAGATAAAGTGGAACCCAACTTTACAGGTAATGGAAAGTATTCCAAGTTTTATCCCCTTTATGAAATGGCTGATACATTCCTCTTTACGCCTGCTGATAGAACCCAAAATGGACCCCATATTCGTGATGCTGTAGATTTAAAACGGGTGATGTCATTTGTAGTGATTGCCATGCTCCCGGCATTATTATTTGGTATTTTTAATGTGGGCTATCAAATTAATCCTAATGGTGAGTTGAAGGATATATTTTTGGCAGGATTGAAAATAGTATTGCCAATAATATTGGTATCCTATTCGGTGGGCGGTTTCTGGGAAGTGATTTTTGCAGTTGTGAGGAAGCATGAAATAAATGAAGGTTTCCTAGTGACAGGAATGCTGATTCCTTTGGTTATGCCCCCCTCAATCCCATTGTGGATGGTTGCCATTGCTACTACATTTGGCGTTGTTATTGGCAAAGAAATATTTGGAGGTACGGGGTATAATATATTTAATCCTGCCTTGGTAGCACGTGCGTTCATTTTCTTTGCTTATCCCGCCGCAATTTCTGGGGACAGAGTTTGGACGGTTGATGGAATATCTCAAGCAACTCCCTTACTTCAGGCTTCCTCAGAGGAGGGCAGCAAAGCATTAGAATTATTGGGAAGTCAATTTAATTGGTGGGATATGTTCTATGGCTTTATTCCGGGTTCTATTGGGGAAACTTCAACTTTGGCAATATTAATTGGAGCTGTATTTTTACTTGTGACCCGTATAGGCAACTGGCGAATTATGGCTGGCACACTATTGGGTATGGTTTTAACTGCCAAATTGACAAATGTTTTTGGTGAAGCAGTGGCTAGTTCTAATTCTATGCTGTATCTTCCTGCTGAATATCATTTGGTAATGGGTGGCTTTGCCTTCGGATTGGTTTTTATGGCAACGGATCCAGTATCTGCCGCCCAAACAGACCGGGGGCGCTGGATATACGGACTACTGATAGGATTTATGTGTGTTATTATCAGAGCTATAAATCCTGCTTATCCAGAAGGAATGATGTTGGCCATTTTATTTGCAAATGCATTTTCTCCACTCATAGATTATTTTGTAATGAAATCTCATATTAAGCAGAGGTTAAAGCGCTTTGCAGCATAATAATTTATATACATTTAAGTTTATTACTATAATTACCCTCGTAGCGAGTTTCTTATTGGCATTGGCATCGACACAATTGAAGGAACTTCAAAAATTCAATGTGGAATTGGATAAAAAAAAGAATATATTAAAATGTGTTGGCAAGGATGTTTCCCTGATGAATGCTGATGAAATAATTGAAGAATATCAAAGCAATATCAGTAATATTGTTCTTAATCCTAAGGGAGGCATTGTTTCCAATGTTTCCTCTGATAATTTGGAATCGGTACAAAATAAAACAACTGGACAATTAAATTATTTTCTAGATAATATTGAGTATTTACCTGCTTATAAATCTTCTAACCCTGAGGCGTTTATTATTCCAATTTCCGGCAAGGGATTATGGAGTACATTATATGGTTATCTTGCTCTTGAAAAAGATTTAAATACTGTGAAAGGGTTAACCTTTTATAAACATGGAGAAACTCCCGGTTTAGGTGGAGAAGTAGAAAAGAAGTGGTTCCAAAATAATTTTGTTGGTAAAAAAATATTTGATCAAACCGGGCAATTGGTTTCGGTTAAAGTGGTTAAAGGAAAGGCTAATGATGTACTTGCTGGTGAGGCTTTAAATCATGGAGTAGATGGAATCAGTGGGGCTACTATTACCTCGAGGGGCGTTTCTGATTTCCTGAAAAGAGATTTGCTGAGATATGAACCATATATGAAAAATAATAGAACGAATTGATGGATAAGAAAGCCAGAGCAATTATTTCTGATCCTATGGTGGATAACAATCCAATTACTAAGCAAATATTAGGTATTTGTTCAGCACTGGCTGTAACGGTGAAAATGGAGCAAGCTGTGGTGATGTCTTTGGCATTGGCATTTGTTTTAGTCTGTTCAAATGTAATTATTTCACTGTTAAGAAAGGGTATTCCCGGGAAAATTAGAATTATTGTGCAGCTTACAGTTATTGCATCATTGGTGATTCTAATTGATCAAATACTGAAAGCATATTTATACGACATCAGTAAACAGTTGTCAGTTTTTGTAGGATTAATTATTACCAATTGTATAATTATGGGTAGAGCTGAAGCTTTCGCCATGCAGAATAATTATAAAGATGCCATGTATGATGGGCTGGGCAATGCAATTGGTTATGGATCGGTACTCATTATTGTATCAACATTCAGGGAATTATTAGGTAGCGGTACATTGTTTAATTATTCGGTAATTCCTGCTTCCATCTATTTAGAAAATGGGGGATGGTATGTGAATAATGGATTGATGTTGCTTGCTCCGGGAGCATTTATTATATTGGGATTGATTATTTGGGTACAAAGAACATATACCCAATATATTGAGGATTGATATGGAATTACTTGAACATTATTTAAGTTTAGCAACAAAGTCTATATTTATTGAGAATATTCTACTAGCTTATTTCCTGGGGATGTGTTCATTTCTGGCAATTTCAAAAAAGATTGAAGCTTCAATTGGGCTTGGATTTGCAGTGATATTTGTAAATGGTGTTACAGTTCCACTCAATTATTTGATTAAGGTGTATCTTCTTGACGAAGGTGCTTTGTCCTGGGTTGGAATTCCTGCTTTAGAAGCAGTTGATTTGAGCTTTCTTTCATTTATTACCTTTATTGCCACCATTGCTGCCATGGTGCAATTGGTTGAAATGCTTTTAGATAAGTTTAGCCCTGCCTTGTATAATTCACTGGGAATATTTTTGCCTCTGATTGCTGTAAATTGTTCAATTTTGGGAGCATCCTTGTTTATGGGAGAAAGGGGCTATGATTTTGGTGAGTCGACAGTTTTTGGTGTTAGCTCAGGAGCAGGATTTGCATTGGCTATAGTTTCAATGGCAGCCATTAGATTTAAATTAAAATATTCTAATATTCCAGATGGACTGAAAGGGCTGGGAATTACTATGATTCTTACCGGACTATTATCCATGGCATATTTATCCTTTTCAGGAATCAACCTATAAACAAATAATGCTTATAACTTTATCAAGTGTATTTGTATTTACGGGAGTGATCCTAATTCTGGTGTTGGTTCTTACTTTTGCAGAATCAAAATTATTACCCCAGGGTGCAGTTAAAATATTAATTAATAAAAAGGATGATAAGTCTCCCACTGTGAATCCCGGCGGGACTCTATTGAACGCCTT
>Ga0209402_10002754_pt1 | contig 17276 bp, 13 predicted proteins | sample ArcticOcean_MG_C_3_FD_187437 | JGI IMG/M metagenome (GOLD analysis project Ga0209402, IMG submission 187437) | Marine microbial communities from western Arctic Ocean - ArcticOcean_MG_CB8_126 (SPAdes) (version 2) | ecosystem: Environmental > Aquatic > Marine > Oceanic | place: Arctic Ocean... | reverse complement strand
GGAGTGAGCGAAATTATACACCTGCCCCTTACTCGGCGGAGTGATTGCATGTTGCCGGAAAATATCCAATATATGGAAAAGGCGTCAGCCGTATTTATCACCGGTGGAAATCAGGTAAAACTTGCAGGAATTTTAGGGGGTACTCCTTTTTTCCAAACCCTGAAACAACGGGTGAATGATGGCCTGCTCTATGGCGGAACCAGTGCCGGTGCCAGTATTGCCAGCGGACTTATGATCGCTGGAGGTCGAGGTGGATATAATCCCCGGCGGAATCTGGTTAAAATTACCGGCGGCTTAGCTCTTTTGCGAGGCTGTATTATTGACCAGCATTTCAGGGAACGGAATCGACTTTTCCGCCTGGCAAGTGCCGTAAGTGCCAACCCTGAGTTTATCGGCTTGGGAATTGATGAGAATACAGCTCTTATTATTACTGATGACCGCTATTGTGAAGTGGTAGGCAGCAATTCTGTCACCATCCTTAACGGAAATGGCATTACCCATACGGGATATACGGAAGGCACTGCCCAGGATGCCATCCCCATTTTTGGTCTGAATCTGAATGTGGTAACACAAGGGTACGGATATGATTTGGAAGAGAGGATTCCCATATTAAAATCAGAAAACAATTCTTCATCAACAATTGAAATGGAGACAGCATGAGTAACAAAATGAAAATTAAACACTTTAGAAAACTTTCCGGACCCAATTATTGGAGTCTGCGCCCCTGTATCCAAATGCTGCTGGATATTGGTGAACTGGAAGAATTACCCACCAATAAAATCAAAGGATTTCATAAACGGTTCACAGAAGCGCTCCCTACTATTTATGATCATCGCTGCAGTATTGGCAAGGCCGGCGGATTTTTCCAACGGGTGGAAGAGGGTACTTGGATGGGGCATGTGGTAGAACATGTAGCTTTGGAACTCCAAACTTTGGCAGGCATGGATACTGGTTTTGGACGCACACGGGAAACCAGCGACAAGGGTATTTACCATGTGGTCTATTCCTATATAGTATCCGAAGTGGGAAAACAAGCAGGAGAACTCTCTGTTGACCTTTGCGAAAAACTTATCCGCGGGGATAAATATGATATGGATGCCATCGTTCAAGAATTAAAAGAATTGAGGGAACGCTATAAAATGGGTCCCAGTACCGCATCTATTGTGGAAGAAGCTGTTTCCAGAGGGATTCCATTTACTCGGTTAAATCGTAGTTCATTGGTACAGCTGGGTTATGGTACCAATCAAAAAAGGATTCGTGCCACTATTACAGGCGAGACTTCCAGCTTGGCTGTGGACTTTGCCTGCGATAAATGGGAGACCAAAGAGATGCTGGAAAACCATGGTATTCCTGTGCCAAAAGGTGTGGAAACTCGTCATTATGAAACTGCCCTGAAGTCGGTGAAAAAATGGGGGTACCCTTTAGTGGTAAAACCATCTGATGGGAATCACGGCAGAGGTATAACCGTAGGAGTTGATAATGATGACCTCTTTAAGGATGCCTGGGAAGCTGCCAAGGCACAGTCTAAAAATGGCTATGTCATTATTGAAGCCATGCTCACAGGTCACGATTTCCGGTTATTGGTTATTAATGGGAAATTAGTGGCAGCCGCAAAACGAATTCCCGCACATATAATCGGAGATGGCAAACTAACTATTCAGCAATTGATTGATGAAGAAAATGAGAATCCGTTACGTGGCTATGGTCACGAGAATGTCCTCACTGAAATTGAGGTGGACCATCAAACCAAACGCTTGATTTCAGATGCAGGCTATACGCTGAAAACTAAATTACCAAAGGGTGAATTATTATATTTAAAAACCACAGCCAATCTTTCAACAGGAGGTACTGCCATTGACGTATTGGATTCTGTGCATCCGGCAAATGTGCATATTGCTGAGCGTTCCATTCGAGTGGTTGGGCTGGACATTGGTGGTGTGGATATTGTAGCACCGGACATTACTTCTCCCATTTCTGAAAATGGTGGTGGAATTGTTGAACTCAATGCCGCACCGGGATTTCGAATGCATCTGCAACCAACAGAGGGCTTAGCTCGAAATGTAGCAGAGCCGGTAATAGATATGCTGTATCCTCCGGGTTCAACCTGTACAATTCCTATTATTGCCATAACCGGTACCAATGGAAAAACTACCACCACTCGGCTCATGAACCATATCATGAAATTTGTAGGGCATACGGTGGGTATGTGCACAACCGAGGGTGTTTATATCAAAAATCGATTGGTCTATGAAGGCGATATGACCGGACCTACTTCTCATAAAATGGTCCTCACCGATCCCACAGTTGATTTGGCAGTATTGGAATGTGCCCGAGGTGGATTACTCCGTGCTGGGCTTGGCTTCCGCCATTGTGATGTGGGTATTGTTACCAATGTTTCAGCAGACCATTTAGGTTTGAATTATATTGATGATCTGGATAAGATGGCTCGGGTCAAAGGAGTTATTGCGGAAGTGGTAAAACCGGATGGGTATGCCATTTTGAATGCTGATGATGCACGGGTTGCCAATATGGCAAATAATACCAAAGCCAATGTTATATTCTTTAGTTTGGAAGGAAAATCAAATTCAATAGTAAAAGAGCATTTGAAGACTGGTGGAACTGCTGTTGTTTTTGAAGATAGCAGCTTCTTTATATTGAAAGGTAAATGGAAATATCCGCTGGTGGATGCAAAGGATGTTCCCATCACCTTTGATGGCAAAGCAAAATTCAATATTGCTAATGTGATGGCAGCCATTGGTGCAGCAATAGGTATGGGTGTGAAAAATGAAAATATTATTGCAGCGCTCACTACCTTCTTCCCCTCATTTGCCCAAACACCGGGACGACTCACCATGATGGATATGGGTGAATTTAAGGTATTAACCGATTTTGCCCACAATGTTGCCAGTTATGAAGGATTGGGAGAATTTGTAAAAGCACTGAATGCGAAAAAAACCATTGCTACTTTATGTATGCCTGGTGACCGCTTAATTGAAGACTTTGAAGCGGTGGCAAAATTGGCAGCTGAGACTTATAATGAAGTCGTCCTTTTTGAAGGATACCAACGGGGTAAACCAGACGGATATATTTCATCTACTCTGCAAAAATATCTCATTAAACATGGCATGGATTCCTCCAATATTGAAATAATTTTTGATGAACATACGGCTGTTCAGCATGTATTGGATAATGCTGATGTGGGAGATTTAATTGTTATCTCCAACTATGACATTAACGGTATTCAAAAACGAATTTCTGACCATAGGGAAATGTTGGATAAGAAAGCTACATTGGAAAGTGCAAAACGAGAAATGGCATAAAATATTAATAACGTTTTAATGAAGGTTGAAATTAAATTACATTTTTCAAATTTCTAAAAATTTCCTGTGTTCTTCTGTGGTAATTATTCCTTTTTGGTTGTCATTCCCACCTGCCATTAAAAATAAGCTGTGGCGGGCAGGCTTGATGAAGGAAGAATCTCAATAGTTAATTATACCAACAAAAGTTTGAGATGCTTCGTAACCTCAGCATGACAGGTGTTTATTTTTCTGTGTCAATCTGTGGTTAATTTTAATCTCATAATCATGCACAGAATTTGAAAATCCTCATTGTTGAACCCTTTTTCACCGGTTCTCATAAATCCTGGGCGGAAGGGTATGCCCAAAACAGCCGACACGAAGTAGAAATAATTAGTCTTCCGGGCCGTTTCTGGAAATGGCGTATGCATGGTGGTGCAGTGACGCTTGCTAAACGCTACCATAATTTAAACTTCAACCCCGACCTCATACTGGCTACGGATATGCTGAATCTTCCTGTATTTCAAGCATTGGTGAAACCGGAATGTCCTGTTGCCATTTATTTTCATGAGAACCAGTTTACCTACCCATGGTCACCCAATGATGAAGATGTGGAATTGCAACGCGATAAACATTACGGATTCATCAATTACAGCTCAGCTCTTACAGCAGATCATGTCTATTTTAATTCAAAGTTTCACCTGGATTCTTTTTTCACAGGGTTGGAAGATTTCCTACGGCAGTTCCCAGATTATCGGGAAATTCAGAATATTGACAAAATTCGTGCAAAGAGTTCCGTCCTACATCTAGGGTTAGATTTAAATAAATTTGATGAATGCAAAGTAGAAAAAAATGAGAATGATCTCCCCCTAATTTTATGGAATCACCGCTGGGAGCATGATAAAAATCCTGGAGCATTTTTTGATGCATTAGTCCGATTATCAAAAATGGGAAGCCAATTTAATTTAGCTGTATTAGGGGAAGAATTTAAACAAGAACTCCCCTGTTTTAAACATGCCCGAAAGCAATTACAAAAGCATATCGTCCAATTTGACTTCACAGAATCTTTTGAAGAATACGCCAAATGGTTGTGGAAAGCAGATATTCTCCCGGTCACATCTAATCAGGATTTTTTTGGTGGTAGTATAATGGAAGCCGTTTATTGCGATGTAATTCCTCTGCTCCCTAATCGACTCACCTATCCGGAGTTATTTAACCACAAAAGGAATCCCCATTTATTCTATGAGGAGGATGAGGATTTACTAATAAAATTGGAAAAATTGGTTATGAATTATTCCAAAGAGAATACCCATTTTTTAAAGGATATTTCAGGACAATTTGATTGGTCAATTATGGCGGAAGTTTATGATGAGGAGTTTGCCAATCGTAACGCAGTGTAGATTGGTTCCTAAGTGCCTAAGTTCCTGAGTACCTTAACTCCAATGGATGCGGAAACTAATTTGTGTTAATTCGTGTTAATCTGTGGTTATTTTTTTAACCATGAGCCAATGCTGAATTTCATCAAATAACAGATACGATTTTTCTATAATTTCATACCCATTTTTCCAATAAAATTTCAGTGCGTTTTCCCGAGATTGGAGTATGATATTTCTGATTCCCTTTTTCAGGGCAATATCTTCCAGAGTTTTTACAATTATATTACCATAACCCTTCAATTGATAATTATCTGACACCGCCATATATCTAATTTGTGCTTCCTCATCCGTATTAAATTGAAGTCTGCCAATAGCAACTGCCCTTCCGTTTGACTCATCAATAATCATGCGATGCAGGGAAGAATCATCTTCATTATCACGTTCGCTACCTTTGGGTTGACTCCATGGTTTTCGTAATATTTCATAGCGAAGATTATAATATTTTTTAAACTCCGCAGGAGATTTTGGTTCAATAATTTTCACCAATTACTCTGAAACAATAAAATTAATCTGCCCTTTTAACCGGATTAGGACCAACTTTAGCAGTGCATTCCTCCCAGAGATAACACCAGTGACATAAAATAGATTCTTTGGGAATAAAATTATTTTCATTATCCAGGCAATTATAAATTTTATCAACCATTTTAATTAATTTTGTTCTAAGCTTTTCTAATTGCTCCGGGGTATGCAGGATTGTAACTTCCGATCCCATTCGCAGGAAATGCCAAGTTAGAGAGATTTCATTCACCTCCCCAAAATTTTGTTCAACTGCAATTTGATACAATGCCAACTGAATATCATTCAATGCCTGACGTTTTGTTTTTGGACGTTTGCTGGTTTTATAATCATGGACAATCCATTTCCCCGGTTCGGGTTGATCCAGCCTGTCAATAATGCCCCTGAACGTATGATCTCCAATTGTAAACTTTAAATCTACTTCGGTATCTTCAACCATCTGGTCAAAAGTTGGACCATAGTGACTATAATAATTTGAGAGGCAACGTTTTCCAATGGAATAATAAAAGTCTGAATTTTTACGGGTATCGGCAATATGGATATACTTATGCCAATGTTCTACCCAAAGGTCATCAAATGTTTGGCATAATCTGTCAAATGTTATATAGGGTTTCACACGGTTGTCTTTGCTATATAACCACTCCAATACCTCATGCACGCGTTTGCCCATAAATGCTTCAATACTTTCGTTTGCTTTTCTAACACCGTCCAAATAAATAATTTTATATTGTTGTGGGCAATTTTTAAAAGTGCTTAATCGTGAATAGGAAAATGTGTTTCTGGAGCCCCCTTTCAACATCATCCGTTTTATTTTATTCAACATTGGCATATCTAAAATCTTTCATGATGTAGTGTATAATCGCCGGACATGGTACGATCAATAAATAGAAATTCTTTTCCATTGGCATAAACCCATTTCTGATAATTATAACCCCGATTGTCTCGGTAGGTCTCATCCACTATTTGTGGTTCACCATAAATAATATAAATTCGACCCCTATCTGACCGCCACCCATGCATGAGAATTGAAAAATTCTTATTTGAAAACCTTACCCGTTCATTCAACTCGTTCAATAATTCGTTTTCATCTGTTTCAGGAGAGGGATCCTTTTCTTTCCAATATATATTTATTGCTTCCCATTTTTCAGATTCATCTTTTCCTTTTAACTGTTTATATTCTGAGTAAGGAAGAATATAACGCATGACCCCAACCACCTCATCTAATTCATCAGTCCAATAATTTTTTGTTTTAAATCCATAATAAAAAGATGTTGTTTGTTTATCGTCAAGATATCGTAATTCAATTTTATAACTTCCCTTATTGTGTTGAATAATAGGGATAGGTAGATAGTATAAATTTTGAATTCCAGCATGGGTAATTTTTACTTTTCCAGAATCAATAATAGCTTCTTTATGTATGACAAAAAATTCAATATCTTTATTCGAATCAATTTGATTTGATTTTTCAATAACTGGTCCAGATAACGTATCATCATTGGGAAAATTTATTTGGGTTCGAAGCCAAATTGTATCCATTTTTTGAATTAAGAAATCTACTTGTTTCATTTGCCCATCATTTTCTTTTATAAATAGTAATGAAGGACTAATATAATTCACTCTATCTAAGGTAAGTTTTTTATTAATTTTCCAATTCTTGCGACTGTCCTCATCCTGAACATTCAGAAATAATTTATAAGTACCTGGAAGTAATGCAATGTTTCTCTCTGTTTTGAAATAATTATCAGGATCCCGGGTATTTTCATAATAGGGTTCTGATATTTTTTTCCGCCAAGATTCACGATGGATCTGAGAATTATTTTCCGCATCTGATATTACTAAAGTAAAAATTATTTCACCCGCAAAATGATCCCTCTGTTTTTTAAAGACAAACCGGTTCAGCGGAAGAGCAATATGGGTGTAAAGATTTATACTGTCACTGGTCATATTCCAATATTGGGTTTGAACTTTAATTTTAGACTCAATGGTTACTTTTGATTTTTTATTAATTTTCGAGATTCCTGCACAGGAAAAAATCAAAAGTGTGAAAAGAAAATAATAACTATATTTTTTTATGATATCTACTCCAATTATAAAATGCCACACCTTTATTGGTTAAAAACCAAACCCAATCATCATCACAATTTACCCCATAAATTTTATTTCCGGGGATACCATCTTCTATTCCATAGTCCCAAGATCGTGCGGTAATGGTATCTGTCAAGGTGATCTGATTTCCACTTGAACTCCAAAGAAATGACCCACACATATCAAAATTCTGTATATTAGATGAAATATATTCTTCATCCTCATATCCGTAAATAGACCAAAGCATACCATCCGTTCCCATAATATTACCAGTTTCCAATCTAATTTTCCTCAGATCTCTTTTTGAGAGTGTTTTAATTTCTGTACCGTTCCAACTCAATTGAAGTAATCCTGCATCGGATGCCAAATAAAGAAATTGAGAATCTGCCTCCATATCATAAATGTTAAATCTGGATAATTTCTCAAATCTATTATCTCTATCAGGAATGACATTATGGTTTATGATAGAAATTTCATTAATTCCATTTGAGGTTGCTACATAAATGGATCCGCCATGTTCAATCAAATCCCATACTGCAGAATCATTTAATCCATTTGCGGCAGTAATAATATTCCAATCTCTATTATACAGGTCAAGATAGAGTAATCCGGACATAGTGCCAAAATACATGGTGCTGCCCACACGTAAAATAGCATTCACATCCGTATTTTCAATTACTATAGATTCATTGGGGTAATAATAAGTCCATTGGTTATTGGGCTCATTCCATTGGCTGATAAAAGGTGTACGGCTTGATTGGTAAAGATTATTAAAAGATGAAACTAGTCCTGTCCTTTTAAATCTGCTATCTGCAAACCACCAATTTTCTTCTGAATCAAAATATGCTTCTAAAATATTATCAGTTAGCAATCCTATAGAAATCATGGTGAGCCTTGAGGAATTAGTCCACCCCTTGACAACATACCCTTCATTGGTGCCAATCCAAAGATTGCCAATAGAATCTTCCATTTGCATGGTTACCGTTACTTCTATTCCATTTTTATTTGAAATAACATGACTTCTTTTACCATTGGGTAATATATGTCCCAAACTTATTTCCCAGTCTCCTTCCATGCTATACCAAAAGAGGTCCAGATTCTCCCCGGCAATACCACTACTAGAATGCCCCCAATTTATAAAATCAATTTCATCCATTGCTTCATCCCAATTTTCCGGGGTTGCAGAAAAGGGATCAAAAGGAAATACGTCATCACCAGATCGAATCCAAAAATATTCTGGAGACGCTCCAATATCATCAATTTCATTTATACTAAATAACCCAGAATTCATGAGGGACATATCCCGCCAAATTGTGCTCACGGAAGATTTAAAGCTAATACCTTGCCCATGCACCATCCAAAAATAATCCCTGTAAGAATCAAAATAAAAATGGGTAATTTTCGGAAATTCTAATTGTACAGAAAATGTATAATCATATTGGAAATCTTCACGAGCCTTATCGTACCTATACACCCCATTTTCAGTTGCAAAATAGAGGTTAAAATTATCTTCTGCAATGGCAGTAATAGCACCCGGTTTGGTTATGATATACCAATCTTCAGGGACATATCTGAAATTTTGTGCTTCCAATAAGCCGAATACATTTATGAAAATAAAAAAATACCACATTTAATCATTCGTAAAAATTAGCAGACTATTTCCCGTCATTTCTTGAGGTTTTTCAATTTTTAAATAATCTAAAATTGTGGGAGCAATATCGGCAAGTTTTCCATTTTCTGCCAAGCTGTAATTCCCATTTACTCCCACTAGGATTAAAGGAACCGGAAAGGTGGTATGTGCCGTATGTGGCATTCCACTCTGGGGGTCATGCATTAGTTCCAGGTTGCCATGATCAGCGGTGAGAAATATAGCTGCATTCTTCTCTTTTGCAGCATGTAGGATTTTCTCCAAACAAGCGTCAATGGTTTCGATGGCGGAGATTGCTGCTGTAATATTTCCAGTATGCCCTACCATATCAGGATTAGCAAAATTCATAATGATGGCTTCATACTGATTCCCTGCAATCGCAAGGAGTACTTCATCAGTTACTTCATGAGCGCTCATTTCTGGCTGGAGGTCATAGGTAGCAACTTTAGGCGAGGGAATGAGTTTTCTGGTTTCACCTGAAAAGGGCTGCTCTCTTCCTCCATTGAAAAAATAAGTCACATGAGCATATTTTTCTGTTTCTGCAATCCGCAATTGTCGATAATTATTTTGGGCTAATAATTCAGGAAAAATATTATTTATTTTTTCAGGTTCAAATAAATCAGGATAAGGAAAATCATCCTTATACTTGGTCATGGATGTAAATAAAATATCCAATGGTTTTGTTTTAAAATGGGAAAATTTTGAATCGTTAATGGCTGTAACAATCTGCCGCATTCTATCTGCCCTGAAATTCATTGACAGTACTGCATCCCCATTTTGAATGGGGCAAGGCTCCCCAATAATAACTGGTTTTATGAATTCATCCATGATGCCATTTTCATAAGATGCCTCGATAGCTGTAGTTGCATCAGAAAAAAAAATTCCTTCGGAATGGATGAGCATTTGATAAGCAGTTCCAACTCTCTCCCAACGATTGTCTCTATCCATGGCATAATATCTACCACAAACGGTTGCCACTCTATAATTATCATCAGAGGCAATGTAAGTTTCTAACTTTTTAATGAAATTAATGCCACTCACAGGCGAAGTATCACGACCATCCATAAAAGCATGTATGGCAATTTTTTCCACTCCACTTTCTCGTGCTGTTGATAGGATATATTCAAAATGGTCCAAATGACTATGGACTCCCCCATCACTTATTAAGCCCATTATATGAAGGGTGCTAGTATTATTTTGAACATGATTAAATACATTCTGAAGATGAGTATTATTTTTTAATTCATTGGATTTGATGGAATCGTTTATTCGGACTAAATCTTGCTTAACAATTCTTCCAGCACCCATATTCATGTGACCCACCTCCGAATTTCCCATTATTCCATCTGGCAAGCCCACAAATTTTCCTGAGGTTTCAATTTTTGAGAGAGGGCAGTCATTCATTATTCTATCTAAATTGGGAGTATTTGCCTGTGCTATGGCATTCCCTTCTTTTTCTTGGCGAAGACCAAACCCATCCAATATAATTAACATGAACTTTAGCATTTATTAATGTGGCAATTCAAAAGGCCAAAATTTAGGGATACAATAAACTGCAGTAATCCAAAATACTAATGTAAGGGGAATACCCATTTGGAAGAAATCTTTCAATCGGTATTGCCCCGGAGCGAAAACCATCATATTCGTTTGATATCCCATTGGAGTCATAAAGCTGCAGGAGGCTCCGAAACAGATTGCCACCAAAAATGGGCGGGGATCCACATTGAGAATACTAGCTAACATTATTCCGATGGGTGTTAGCATAACTGCCACAGCTGCATTTGAGATGAATGCTGACAAAATAAATGTAACCCCATACAGTACTGCTAAAATGATAACAGGGTCCAACCCTTCTCCACCTCCTATGAGTGTACCAATACCTATAATGAGGTTTCCGGTAACTTCATCTAAATTTGTTTTTTGAATGGCAATTCCCATGGGGACTAGGGAAGCAATGAGAAAAATAACTGACCAACTGATAGATTCATAGGCATCCTGTATTGAAAGTGTCCGCATAACCAACAATAAAATGGCACCCAAAATGGCCGCTTTTACAATTGGTATTATACCAAAAGCAGCCAGTAACATTACGGCAGGGATTACTAAAATAGAAAACCACCAATAGCGTTCATATCTAAGGTGAATATCTAATTCTTCCAAAACAATGAGGTTATTACTTGTCCGAAGAATATCCAACCGTTCCTTAGGCACCATGATTAAAAGAGTATCAGAAAATTTCAGCCGAATATGGGCAATTTTGTCCCGCAGTAATTCCCGTTGTCTCTTTACAGCTAAAACAAATGATCCATATCGACTTCTAAAATCAAATTCTTGGAGTGTTTTACCAATTAATGCCGATTGCTGAGAAACAAGACCTTCTACAATCACATGGTTTTTCCCGGTTAATTCTGCCACGTTCATTTTCACATCTGTTAGAAGGAGAACTTTCATTTCATCTTTGAATTTCAGCATATCCTTCACATTTATTTGCACCAGAAAAATATCACCTTCGCGGATAATAATATTTTGCAAATTAAAGCGGATATTATTTGAATCACGAATAATTTTGTACACTTGAAGATTATATTTTTGGGAGATATCCAAATCTTTATAGGTGTTCCCAATTAGGGGTGAATCTTCCCCCACTTTGAATTCTGTTAAAAAACTACCCATATGATACTTTCTGGTAAGAGAGGAAATAATAGATCGTGAGGGCATAAACCATTTGGAGATAACCATGTTGTAAAGGGTGCCCAAAACAAGGAATATTAATCCTAATTTTGTAAATTCAAACATTGAAAATGGAACCATATTCATCTCTTCCATAATGGAACTTACAATCAGGTTTGTGGAAGTACCAATGAGAGTAAGTGTACCCCCAAATATAGCCGCATAAGATAGTGGGAGTAATACTTTGGTGGGACTGATACGAAATCGCTGGCAGAGGTCAATTCCCAATGGAATAAATATTGCAACAGCAGCAGTATTATTAATAAATCCAGAAATAATAGACACGGTAAGTAGGAAAATAAATATGGTGAGCCACTTTCGATCACCCCCTTTTTTTGCAAGAAAATCAGCAAATACTTCCAGAAATCCCGTTTTCACCAAGGCACGGCTCATTATAAAAATAGCACCAATAGTAATTACAGCCGGATTGCTAAATCCACTAATGGCTTCTTGCCATGTTAGGACATCAAATAAAAGCAAAATGCCAATTGCTCCCATGGCAGTAACTTCGATGGGCAGTATTTCCATGACAAAAAACACAACCATTACCAACAATACCGAAATAAGTATTATACCATCAATTGTAATAAATATATTCTCCCATATTTGGCTCTACAAACGAGGTGGAAAAGTAAGACTATTTGAGTTTTGCTAAGGTCTTTTTTATTTGATTAATGTTATCAGAAGAAATGCATTCAATATCATTTTCATGGCATAAATGGGCAAAAATACCATCACCTGTTTTTAATGTTTTTGTGAATGATCCATCATATATTTTACCAATTCCACAAGATGGGCTGTTAGATTTTAGTATAGCAGTTTTCACTCCAACCTCAACACCCAATTGCAAAGATTTGTCTGCACCTCGAATAAATTCCGAGGTGACATTTTTTCCCTTATTTGTTAAGACTTTTCCTTTGCCCTTAATTATGTCTTCAGCACTCCCCTGCATTTCTGCCGAGGGTCGAGGTGTTCCCAATCCGCCAGATTCTTCAGGACAAACAGGAATCCATTCCACATCCATTTCATCTAACTCAATTAATTGGGAATGTCCACCATTAAAGCGGCAGTTTTTCCCCAAAAGGCAGGCACTAATCAAAACCTTTTTCTTCATAGTGAAATTTAGCCCTAAGTTTAGGATTGGAATAATAGAAAATTGAAATTGGAAAGAAAAAAAATACTATTTTTATGCACAGGAAATTCCTGCCGATCTCAAATGGCAGAGGGATTTGCACTGAAAACTGGCTGGCTGGCATTCAGCGCAGGTACGAAACCTGAAAGTGAAGTAAATCCGTTTGCAATAAAAGTGATGGCAGAGGTTGGGATTGACATTTCGAACCATCACCCTAAACCGATAAAAGAATATCTAGATGATGACTTTTATTTGATAACAACCGTTTGCGATAATGCCCGTGAATCCTGCCCAGTTTTTTCAGGAAAATGCGAAAAGAATATCCACCATAGTTTTATTGACCCAGCAATTGCTCCTGGAAATAATGAAGAAAAACTGGAAGTTTTTCGAAATGTACGGGATGAAATACGGGAGTGGGTGAAAAAAATCTAATATCTATATGAATACATGAAACTCCTGTTTAAGTTAATGTATTTATAATGATAAGGGGAGAGATAGTAGGGGTTTAATGCATTGAACCCCTACATAGCAATTTTTATAAACAAAAACTCCCGAGAGCCCAAATCCCGGGAGTTTTCATATACCAAAGGGATTGTGTCAAATTAAGTAACGCATCCCTTTACGGAGGAGGAAGGTAATCTTGTATTAACTCACCGTTTCAGAAACCATTTCGGTTTCATCTTCTAAAACTGAGTCAGAATTTCCACAAACAGTGGCCACAATTGCTGTGCAAACCTGATAGGGGTCCATATTTGCAGATGGACGACGGTCCTCCAAATAACCCATACCCGCTTTTGCAGTTGCCATAGGAATTCGAATAGATGCACCACGGTCACTAACAGCATATCTGAACTCATGAATGCTACATGTTTCATGTAGACCGGTGAGCCGTTCTTCATTATGTGCACCATAAACACCCATATGACGTTTATGTGTTTTCTTTAATTTTTCACATGCTTCTTCAATAACTTTTATTCCGCCTTCTTCGCGCATAGCTTTTGTGCTGAAATTGGTATGTGCACCAGCTCCATTCCAATCTCCTTTTACAGGTTTAGGATGCAAAGTAGCATTTACACCAAAATCTTCACCTATTCGATATAGCAACCAACGAGCAATCCATAGCTCATCGGCTACATCTAACGGACCTAAAGGACCAACTTGAAACTCCCATTGCCCAGGCATCACTTCAGCATTTATACCCGAAATCATGAGACCTGCATTCATACATGCTTCCATATGTTCTTCAACAATTTCACGACCATATACTTCATCCGCGCCTACACCACAATAAAATGGACCTTGTGGAGCTGGATATCCGCCTTCCGGCCATCCTAATGGATTACGACCCTGAAAGAAAGTATATTCCTGCTCAATTCCAAACCACGACTCCTCATTTTTATATTTTTCATGCACTATTCTTAATTGTGCACGGGTATTGGTTTTATGGGGTGTACCATCTGCATTATTAACTTCACACATGACCAATATATTTTCGCCACCACGGATAGGATCCGGTGAGAAATATACTGGCATAAGTTCGCAATCACTATCATTTCCCTCTGCTTGCATTGTACTGGACCCATCAAAACCCCATATTGGCAGGTCACTAACAGACTTTACAGGACCATCAAATATTTTTGTTTTTGACCGTAATTTTGCGGTGGGTTTATGACCATCTAACCAGATATATTCTGCTTTAATTCTTCCCATTCTTCTTCTCTCCTGTTTGATTATTTGTTTGTTAAATTAAAATTGGTTCAAAAATATTTACGGAATTAGTATTGCGTTAATTCCTTTATAAGATGATAAAATAATTTGAGTCTCTGTTCGCATTACACCGGGCCAACTCTGAATTTTTCTTAATAATTTTTCAAGACTATGTGTATTTTTAACTAGCGCTAATAGTACATGTGATCCATTTCCGGTTGTAGTAAAACATTGAATAATCTCAGGGCTATTATTGGTCTCCCTGACAACGTCACTATAATGGCTGGAAGATTCTGAAATTACGGTAATAAATGCAGATACATCCAGTCCAACTATTCTATGGTTTAGCAAAGTAGTGAATCCCTTAATTACACCCGATTCCTGTAATTTTTTAATTCTGTCAGCTACTGCTGGTACAGACATACCGATCTCATCAGCAATAAAACTTGCACTGGAGCGCCCATCTTTCTGAAGGATTTCAAGGATATCCCGATCTACCTGGTCAAGATTAATTACTTTACTTTCACCTATATTTTCCAATGGAGACATACCTAATATTATTATGTATTAAGCTATATATGCAACAATATATTAGTATTATTTAATAATATTATTAATTATTTAGGAATATATGAATATTTGTCAATAATTGGGTTGTGGATAAATTTGCCTTTCTAGCAAAATTATTCTTTTCAAATTATAATAAAACTAAGGCTAAGCGGGATTGGGCTGGAGATGGTGATTTAATGCAGACAGACGATTTTCCATTTCACCCAGTTGGGATTCACGAATAATGGACACACAAATACGAATGCCTTCCTTTGTGGAGCCGGTGGTACTAAGCGGAATACCAGCCATACCATAACGAAGCATTTGAAATAATAATTCAGCACCTGTCATTCCCTGACGAGACACAGTAAAATAAAATCCATCACCAATGGGTTCTCCCATATCTTCATCATATACTAAATCAAATTCATACTTTTGAAAAATGATTTTTATTTTTGCAGCCATTTGGCTATACACTTTTACTTCATCTAAAAAATTAAAATCACCTTTACTTGCAGCTTCAAGTAAGGCTGCCAAGGCATACTGTGGGGTCTGTGGCACTCCTGCGGTAGTTGGATAAATACCCCCATGAACAAAGGCATGTCCTATTCGTTCTGTATCAAAATATTGCCTGAGGTTTTTATATCGTTTTTCCATTAATTCAGGGGATATAACCGTCATGGCAATTCGCTGACCTGCATAACTAAATATTTTTGAGCTTGAAATAGTCAAAAAATAATTATCTGTATATCGGGCGATGGTCGGAATAAAGGGTGGCACTCCCGGCTGGCTATAGTCTTGTCTATAATCCATACCAAAATATGCAGCATCTTCAAGACCCAATACATCATATTTTGTTAAGAGGTTACCAATGCCTTCTAGCTCACTTTCTTTAAGGCAAACCCAAGCGGGGTTATTGGGACTTGACCAGAGCAGTCCTCCTATTTTACCTGTTGCAAAAACAATTTCAATTTTATCAATCAGGGCTTCCCCACGATAATCAAAAAGATCAATTGATTTTTCCTGAAGACCCAGAAATTTAGTTTGAAGTTTATTAACGGGAAATCCCGGGTCTAAATAAAGAATGGTATTGGATTCAGGATTTTTTCGCCCGGCAATAGCTTGACAAATGAAACCACTATGCATTGCTCCTACGGTAGGGACACATGATTTTGCAGGAACATCAATATCTAAGAATTTTTTTATAAAATGTGATGCAGCTTTTTTTAATCTGGGGATACCATCAAAAGGTGGATATGTAGAAGGAATACGTGGAAATTGCTGAAGAATTCGTATTTCCTCTTCTGGACCAATTTTATTTGGTGGTAATCCCGGAATTCCAAATTCAAAACGGAGGAACTCTACATCAAATTGATCAGAGAGTTCATCAACCAACCGGTTTAATTCTCTGATACTCACTTGCGTAAGATCAACCTCCCAATCATGGAGACAATTTTTCAGAAAATCTGAATCAAGCGGAAATATAATATTATTAGAATTCATAACTATTTTGCACAGCTTATAAGTTAATAACTGTGCTGACTCTGTTAAAAGAATTTATCTGTATTCCCGAAAAGTAGAAACCCCCCGGTAAACCGGAGGGTTCCTGTCCAGCCTGGCCGTCCCATGCCATCTAAGTAGCACCAGGCGGGAGGTATTTCTTACTCAAAATTCATATATGTATGATGCCATGAGTATTATCTCTGAGGGAAAGAAAACTACGATGGAAACTACACTAAACTAATTCTTAAAAAAACTACAGGGAAGTACATAAAATCTTATATTTTCTTAACTTCCTAATTAATAAACTTATACTAATAATGCCTAAATCAACAACAACCATTTTATTCAATATTTTTATTTTACTTTAGTAAAAGTACTTTCTGGGTAATAGTTGAACCCTTTGTCTCCAAGGAAATAAAATATACTCCGCTTGCAAAGTTAGATGCATTCCAGACGACACTATGCTCTCCCGGAATATTAGTACCATTATATAATGTATTCAATTTCTGTCCCCTTATATTGTAAACACTTAAATTTATCCAACTGAATTCAGCTAGTGCATACTGCACAGTGGTTGAGGGATTAAAGGGATTGGGATATGCACCAATTAATTGAAAGCTCGAAGGCTGCTCAACAAATTTTGTTTCCAAATATGAACCAGAAATTGAATTGAT
>Ga0209402_10002732_pt1 | contig 17370 bp, 25 predicted proteins | sample ArcticOcean_MG_C_3_FD_187437 | JGI IMG/M metagenome (GOLD analysis project Ga0209402, IMG submission 187437) | Marine microbial communities from western Arctic Ocean - ArcticOcean_MG_CB8_126 (SPAdes) (version 2) | ecosystem: Environmental > Aquatic > Marine > Oceanic | place: Arctic Ocean... | reverse complement strand
ATTTAGGGCCGAATCCGACTCAGACTTCAAGAAAAGAGTCTCTGCTGAAACCAGAGAGATGGATATTCTTGCAGGTAAGATGAAGGATTTGGAAGAAAAATATGGTAAGGATGTTTTAAAGGGAAATGCAGCAAGAGGTGGTTTCATCGTAAATCAACCAACCTATCTTCCAAACTCTGGTGTAGTTGTTGGTGAGCATGGAACATATTCTGGTAGAGGTGCAGCTGCTGGTGGTATCGCAGATGGTGGCCCAGAAGCAGTCATTCCTCTGAGTAGTTCTAGAGCAGGAGCATTTATTGATCCGATGGCAAGGTCTGTTGCTGGAGCAGTAATGAATCAGTTACAAATGGAACGTGGAATGATGAGTGGTGGTGGAAGTGATGCTAGTGTTGTAACTGGAAATGATATGAGTAATAATCAAGTAAGTAATAATACTACAGTAATAAACAACCCTTCACCTATCGGCCAAACGCTTCCAGATGAAGGGAGAGATTTTGTTAGTAAAGTCGCGTGATTACGCTTCTGCTAACTTCTTGAAATAATCAAGGTTGTCGTCACTAGATGTTTCTCCTGTAGAAGAAGGAGTACTAGTGATTGGACGACCACCATCAAATGGAGCACTTAACTCTTCAACTGAGGAAGGTGCTGACATCGCAGGTGATGGAACGTTACCAAGAACAGTATCCAAACGAGACTTCAAATCATCAAATGACTTAAAGTTTTTCTCATCCGTAAACTCATCCAGAGAATGTTGAGACTTCCAGATAGTTTCCATCTTGTCATCATCATCAGACAGAGGTGCCGCAGTAATAAACTCCGACTTATCATAGTTTGAATAACCATCCAGTTTACGAATCTTCAGTTTGAAGTTCGCACCATCCCAAAGATTAAAGACATCCACTTGTGTCTCATCTTCAAATTCTGGATTAGCCATAGAACTAACCATGTCAAAGATTTTCTTTCCATAACGGAAAAGGAAAACCTTACCTTCGTTTTGTGGGTTCGCTTTATCTTCCGCCACATAGATGTTAGAGAAGTAAGTCAACCTTCTTTTTTGTTTACGAGCGATCTCTTTGTTCGCTTCGATACCAGAGTTCCAAAGAGTAGAGTTATACTCCGCCAATGGATCTTTCTGACCGATAGTTGTTAGAGAGTTCTCAATATACCATCCGCCTGGGCCTTGAAACCCATGATTGAAAACACGCACATAAGGCATATCTTCATTTTCAGGTGATGGGAGAAAACGAATTACAGCGTAACCGCTACCAGACTTATCCAATTCTGCTTTCCAGAATCGTTCATCTTCGCGACTGAAATTGTTTTGTGGGTTGTTGATTTTCTCAATAGATTTATTGAGTCTTTCCAAATCGGTTGACCGATTCTTCTTTAGGCTAGCAAATGAATTTGCCATTTTTTTCTCCGTATTTCAGATTATCCACTTTATTCATAATGTAATTCTACTTGTTTCTTCAGTATGTCTACATATTTCTGCTTATTCAAATTCAAGAAAGGAGCATAATTATTACACATACTATATAGTTCCGGCCACACGACCGTTTCCTCAATCTTCTCATTGAAGTTAGAGGAAAGACTCAGTATCGAATCCAGAATAATAAAGGATTCTACTGACACATCTTCACCAAACACATGATGAAGCATAGGTGGATGTTGACCATCCACCACATCGAAAATGGAATTGAAACTTTTGTTTTCTTCAAACAAAGAACCAATCTCATTCTCAAATACATAAGGAAGACTTTGTATCTTAGCCTTCCAAGCAATATAGTTATCTCTACCTTCTGGTGAGGTTACATTACCTACCCACAACTCCCTTGTCTTTACAAAATTAGAGACAAGAAACTTAGTGAGATCTTCTTCTTTATAGATTTTTGATAGTCGAACAAAGTGATGTTTATCTCTTCTCTTATCGAAAGAGGATTCATTTGCTCGCACCTTACCGTTGAACTTGAAGTAATCATAGCTCGTTTTGTTGAAGTGTTGTTTCAACGATAGGTATTTTTGGTACACTTCAAAGGGTCGCACTTTTGGTATCATATAGGAAGTTTGGATGTCTTCGGCATAAAATGTAATGCTTCCGCTTCTTCCCTTAGTTTGTTTTTGGTTTTGACGTTAATCAATCCAGCAACTGTTTCCGACTCAAGACCATTTTCATCAGCATGATACATTATAGCATCAAGATAACTCATCTTTGTCGTATCAACAATTCCGTTGATTTCATCGTTGTAACGTTCACTCGTAAACATATTAAGTAACTCTACCATTTTTTATCTCCATAATATTTTATTATAACAAATTTAACTGAGTTTGTCAAGTCAATTTCCAACCGTATTATCATTCGCAATATTGATACTCTCTCCCTCTTTCTGTTCTGGATCATCTTTGTCTTTGAACCAATAATCCGTGGCTTTGGATAGCACCGCGACGTAGGCCCCAACCATAATATTAATTAAGTCGCGAGATTCGGGTGGTAATGCACCAAAAAATAACAACCATATTAAAAACAAAAAAGTAAAGACTATAACCAAAGACAATGAAAATCTTGCCCACCAGTTTAGTTTCTTTCTTGTTTCAATTTTCTCATAACGTAGCGCTTCCATTGGATTACTCTCCCATAATTTTTCTTCTTGTGCATCAATCATTTCAACAGAGGTATTGATTTTATCATCCCCCATTCTTGTATGAACTTTTTTATTCATATTCCTATCCGAAAAGTTGTGAATCGGGGAATCTTCTGTTACGAGGCGATTCCCCAAACCCTACAGATTAATTATGCCGCTAGAGCAACCCGCGCTGGGGAATAATCTGAATTATTAGCTGCGAAAAAGTTTGCATCTAATTTAGTTGATTGTAGTCAATCACCCGATTTGTTCTCTCCAATACTTTCATTAGCAATCGAACTCTATTACAGCCCCATCAACAAATCACGTTATAAGTTCTTGGTGGAGCTGATCGGAATCGCACCGATGTCTTACTTAACTATCCTTTTGGGTCATCAAACAAATTCTTTAAGTTCTTTATGATATTTATATAATAACAAGATAGATGTGAAATGTCAAGTCTTATATTTGAAATGGTAGGCGTCACATACTTCTTTTAGTTTGTGTATGTAATCAAGGGGATCGAATACTCTCCAATCGACTAGAATATCGGTATCCAACAATGGATTGTATTTGGTTCCATCAAATCTTATCAACATACAGAGAACTATTTTCTTTGGAATGACACCATACATTTCGTATATCATTCTAGCATAAGCAGTTCCTTGAAGAATGTAAGATAGGATGTATTCTTCTTTCTTGATGTAAGTAGCAGTCTTCCAATCGATAACCGCCAGTTCACCTTCATACTCAGCAATCAAATCTGTTGTTCCTGCTGTTCTCAATCCATCAGACCAAAGTGGTAACTCAATACCACGAATGTTATCTATTCTCTCGTTGATTTGAGGGATTGCTAGTTTGACCAGTTCGGTATGTTCTGGTGTGACTCCTTGTAGATAATTCTCATCACCAAGCATATATTTTTCTATCACGTTGTGTATCTTAGTTCCACGCATAGAAGCTTTGGTAGAAATCTTCTGTGCTGCTTCGTGGCCAACTCTATTTTTCCAAGCTTGAATTCCTGCTTTGGAAACTATTTCGTAAAGAAGATTTGTGATGGATGGATATGTTCCATTAGGAGAATGATACATTCTGCCATTAGAACCAGAGTTATCTTGTTCTATTAGGTCTTTTCGATTATCAAAAAGATCATAATTAAATTTTTTCATAAACTAACGTATATCAATAGTATTGTGAGGATTTTTTTCTTTGATTTCTTTTAAACGGTCTCTAAATCCGTCATCAACTTTTCGGCCACCATGAAACCACGGATCACCAATGTGAGATTTCCCGAATACATGTTTCACATCTATCTCAGAACACTCTGGGCAAGGTTCTTCAGTTGGTTTATTTCTATCAACTATTTTCCAGTTTTCTTCAAACTCATGTTCACATGATGAACATTTATAATCATAATAGGGCATACTCTCCTTTCAGTTACAAATTATTATTTCTGTATTATATAGATAAAATTATTCTGCTCTTTTCCAAAATTTTCCATCGTGTTTGTACCCAAGCAAAGCAGCTCTAGCACTGGAACACCCCGATTTACACAATGCTGTTGGCCAATCCGACTTATCCACCGAAGCAACCAAACGAGTTTTGTTCTTAACGATTGATTTTTTAACATTTACTATAGGGTCTTTTGTTACAATTGTTCTTGTTATCATAACACAATCTGGACAAGAACCATCGGTCATTTCTATACGACAACCATTTGGAGATTTACAAACTTCTTCTGTAATAGTCTCGGTTTTTGCCATTGAGGCGGAACTGAGTAACACTAAAAAACTAACTGACATCAATAACTTTTTCATTTTTATTCTCATTTGGAGTTAACAAAGAAAGACTTTTCTCACTCTTCATGTACTATTATACAGAAAAGTGAGAGGTTTGTCAAGTCTTTTCTTTGAAATTTTTAATGTTTTCTATAGAATATATGTCTATCTATAGATGCCATTATTTTCTTTTGGTAACTCCACTTTGGAAATTTCTTCATCCAACTGGCGTGATAATGTGTCGCTCCGTCTGTTATGTCTAACAGTTTTTTGTCGTAATGACTTTCCAATATTGTTACTGCGAGTGATTGTGCAGACTCCCATGTTCTACCTTCATTTGGAATATCCAAACGACCATCACAATACCACGAAAACTGACATCTATTTTTCACAGGAACATGACCTTTTAACTTAGCATCATAATAATGAATGCCTTCTTGCACTACACCACATATGGTATTAGGATAATTCGCATTGAGTTTACGATTAATCGTAACGTTTGCTACTGCGAGTTTTCCTGCTGTACTCTCCACACCAGCCTCAAAATAAATATTTTTCGACAAACAATCTAAATCTGCCGCAGAATATTTAATTTTTGGGTTGGGGTTTTGGTAATAATTCGTGTCGCCCACACTTTCAACAATCGTCATTTTCACTTGTGGAAAATTATCAAAGACTTGTTGTGGTGCCGAACTATTAAGTTGTGAAGTAGTATACCATAGTGTAGCAAATAAAGCAAGGAACATCCTTACTATTTTTACCATACTTGTACCTTATTTTGGTTATTAAATCAGTTCACCAGAAATGCATAATATATCAATCTCAACCAAACTTGTAGTTATATTTATACATTTTCAGCCTTCCACAACCGCGGTTTTCTTCGATTTCTTCTTTGGTTTCGATTCAACCACCGCTTCCGCATCCTCTATTTCTTCGACTTCGGGGAGTAAATCAGGCCAAACATCTCTGACCAATTTGTATGATAATCCCTTGTAAGTCAGATTTTGGTCTTTGACAGCTATCAATAACTTAGCGTCTTCAGGAGCAACTCTTTCTAACAACTGAACAAACATTGATTCTCGTTTCAACATCGAGAGATTGTGACCACCACTTTTGACGTAGTAGCTCAACTTCTTCACCTCAAAATGAATCGAACCTTCTGAAGAATCTGCAACTTGACTTGGTGTATAAGGTGGATTTCCTTTTGGAATCCACCACTCTACGTCTGGATGATAGTTCAGTTGTAACAACGCTTTAGTTGCGTAGTTATCTCTTGATTTCAGTATTTCTCGTTTCTCTTCTCTTGTCTTGGCTTTATCAACCATCTCAAGAGTTTCGACTACATTATGTTCAGCCATATTATACTTCTCCCATAAATTGCTTGTCTGTTATAGCAACAGTTTTTTTGATTTTAGGAACATATTCGTGTGACGTTCCGTGTCCTGTTTCGTTCATATCTCTTGTCCACACTGCGGCAATATCGGGATAGAACACCCCCTCAGACCTCTTAGGAGTTCCGTCAGAGTAGTAAGCCATCGCAATACATCTAGGAACTACTTTGTGTTCTTCATCCTGACCCGAAAACATCGAAATCCAATCACCAGTTTTCAGATAATATTCACAGTATCGAACATATGCTTTCTTGGATGCTGATAGATTTTCAGATGTTCTACGTTCTTTGTCTGTAGAATTTCTACTTCTTGCTCTAGCATTGAGCTCGGAAATCATATCTTTGTTGTGTCTTATCCACGCTTTAATGTTCTTGAAAGAGTATGTATCATCATCTGGTAAACCCAAAACCATTTTACTAATGTTCTTGTATTCAGAAGGAGCTTTCTTTGCTCTCATGATTCTCATTCTTTCGCGAAGTGCTTCACGTTGCTCTTCTGTAATCTTACGAGTTCGTTTGGTCTTCATCGGTTTTCTTTCCACTTTCAATTTCTTCGCCATTGTCATTTTTTTGTTTAGAATATTCAAGGTTTGATTTGATAGTCTCTAACATCATCGTCCACTGTTTTGCAGTAGTGTCAATGTCGTAGTGCATATCAAAGTACTGTTTCTGAAAAGCAAGACCAGCCTGAACTGGTGGTTCCCAAAAACTTTCAATTGCATCCTTCAGAACATAAGAGAACTTCTTAGCGTGTTCGTTCTTATCTTGGACATATCCATACATCCAAGCAAAGTTAGCACACGTTTCTGGTAAGACTGCAAGATTAGGACAGACCACAACACAACCAGCACTCATCGCTTCAATCACCGAAATACACGCTGTCTCTTGGTATATATTCGGATATGCGAGAATGTGTGTCTGTTGTAATGCTGCACGGATTTCATCGTTGGATACTGTGCCGTGATAGTTGACATTTGGAGTATTCATACAAGCATCGTATAATGGTTGATATTTGGTATCTTGATCTTCCCAACCATAAATTTTGAAACTGGAATACACATCCAATACCACATTCTCCAGTTTCATAGCACGAAATGCTCCTATCAATAAATCCAGACCACGATGAGGTGTGGAGATATAAGCAAGTCTTATTGTTCCGTCTTTGGGTTTGGTATGTGCAGGAATAGGTTGAATGGAGTTTTTGAGAACCACACTCTTTTCATATTCAACACCAAGATCAAGGTGATATTTTTCCAGTGACCAATCAGATGGAAATATAAATCTCTCAAATTGGTCTCTATACTTTTTATCTTTTAGGAATTGAACTTCAGGGTCTTTAGATGTGTCTTGGAACCAAAGGATTTTTGGTCTTCCATCATAATCACGAACTCTTGAAAGTATGACTTGGAAGTATTCCCACAGGTCTTCAGGGACTCTCTCCTTGACTCTTTCATAAATCAGTTCACTACCACCCTTTGCATCCTTTGAAGCAACAACAACATCTCCATCAGTAGGAGTTGGTGGTAGTCCTCTTTCTCTTCTTTCTCGGATCTCTCTTATTTTAGATCCATCGAATTTCATCATGCTCATAATTTTCTCATTTGTTTGTATAATATAATTATAACAACTAATACCTACATTGTCAAGTTTTTTATGGGAAAAGACTTCCTTGAAATTGCCCACTCAATTTGTATAGAAGAAATCCTCTGTGATGGACTTCCACATTTTCACCAGACTGTTGTAAGATTTCAGCCTCGATGTCTGCTTCTGATTTACTGTATTTCTGAATTTGTGATTTACTCGTTTCGATTAAATATGGATAACTCAATGTTTGGGGAGACATAACTTCCTAGTTAGAGTAACCCTGTCTTACAAATGTAGTACGAATCTACGATGTCTGAAACAGGATTAGTAATTTTGATTGACCTCGGTGATAGACGATTTTGTAAATCAATATTAGTTTCTTCTAAAAATGTTTCATACATCAATTCTTTTTTGGCATTTCCTTTTCCTGTTGCAAATTTTTTAATTACTGTGGGTGGAATCGTTGTAAAACGAAATCCATTCCTGTGAAGATATTCCTTGAGTATTCCTGTATTCTCACCAATGTTGAATACTCTCCCTGTCGCAGCAAAAGCATAATCTTCTATAAAAACGTGTTCTACTCTTCCAGTGTACCATCGGATACATTCTATTGTCCATTTGGCAAGTTGAACATATCTTTCTATCTCATTTGAATATTTAGGATAATCGTATCCTCTGAAAACACCAAAGGATTCATGATATTTTGTTCTCTTGATGAAATGAAACTTACAGTTTTTAAATTCCAGTTTTCCATCTACGATTTTTCCTACACACACGGCAGGGGAAGTTAGAGAATAATCTATTCCCGCAACAAACTCCACCTAATCTTCCTTTTCGTAATATGGTTCCATCAATACACCACAAAACGTACAATGAAATTCTACAGTATCTATCAAGTCTCCCCTCAATTCTCTTGTATCAAATGTCAGGGTATATACGGCATTGCACGCTGTGCATTCTACATCAGTTATTATCTCGTCTTCCATTTCGCTCCAAAAAATTAATATTTGTCATTATGATTCTATATATCTACAATCTCACACCCACCATCAGCGGAGCAAGCAAGTTCCTGAGAACCAGATGTAAAATCTTGTTGTTCAAATTGAGACAATGTTGACCAATCAACATCTTTAGGAATTAGTTTTGACATCTTCTCAAACTCTTCCTTAGTACAATCTTGGTAAGGTGCTTGACGATAGGTGTGGTCACTAAATGGAAGAAAAGAAATACCACTAATATCATCAAAGTTTTCCCATACCCACGAACCAACTTCTGGCCACTCTTCATCTTTGACTGTAACCGTTATGGAAGGTTTGTGTTCACACCAATTTTCTTGATACGTTGACCATAGTTCTAACTGTTCTATTGCTGACATATCAGTTCTACAGATAGCACCCTTTGGGCTTTGTGTAGGGAAAGAAAAGACAGTAGTATGATTTGGTCTGGTCACATCGGGTTCATTTGGGAATCCACTCTGTTTCATCATCTGACAAAGAGGGTCTTTGCTGTCTGCTCTTACTGTCCGAATATAATACTCACTATGCCGGGCATGAATACCAGAAGCACTATCAACAAGCTGACTAACAGTACCAGAAGGTTTGACACAAGTGATTGCCGCCGATCTGTTAACTCCCAATTTATCAGCCCACTCTTTGTTCGTTTCCACAGCAACTTTTCTAAGATTTTGGAGAAGTTCATCTAATCCTTTCTTTCTACCGCTCGTCAATGGATTGTCTAATATGCCGGTGAGCGAGACACCAAGTAGTCGTTCATCTGAACAGTTTCGTTCCCATTCTTTAGTAAGATATCTGAAGTTTGTGAGGGTGGATTGAAATGTGCCAATGATAGTCGCAATCCGCACTTTCTTAGCAAGAGATTCGGCAGTGTCATGTCTTCTGACAATACATTCGGATAGATTGCAAAACTCTCTACTTCTGAGTATAATCTCGCTACATGGATTAGTTCCAAAATCTTCTCTGGGCTCTCTCCTTTTAATGAACTCTTGATTTTCATCTTTTTCTCTCTTATTCAATTTCTCTACTTGTGATTTCGCCGAGGCACCATTGTACATTCCCCTCTCACCAGATTTGGAGTCGTACAGTGACAACCACTCTCTCATGAAAGTTCCGACATTAGGTTTTTCTTTGTAATTTACTGAGTTGTTCGCAAGCGCTCTCTGACCTTCGCGTTCCCACCATTGACCAGATTTAGCTGTTCTCATTTCTTCATCGTTGAGGTCAGACAAACTAATGAGTGCTGAACGTCTAACACCTCCTACGACAACAATAGCTGCAATCTTACAAACTATATCATGACATTCAATCGGTTTTAGTTTTCTTCCTGCTGCAGACTGAAATATTTTTGTTGAAAAGTGAAATAGATCATCCAATGGTTCTGGGCCGGATGCTCTTCCTCCAAATGTCTTCAATGGAGTACCAGCAGCCCTCACCTTAGATAAATCCCACTGTGGAACTTGACCACTCCACAAGAGACTGAGCAATTCTTTATATGCCTTCGCCCATCCTAGTTTGGAATCTGCGACAACTATTGTAGTATCTGTTGGATGAAACTCTTCTGCGATTTGAGGTAAACAACTTACATGATCTGCTTCTACTGAAAATCCAACTCCTGTTCCATTCATGAGAACGTAAAGGATTTCATCGAATGATCTAGGACTATCTACCTTCACATAAGAGCAGTTGTATCCAGCAATATTTTCTTTCCTGAGTGCTTCTCCTGCTGTCATCAAACATCTCATAGAAGGCATCACATTCAACGATAATACTTCTCTTTTCAATTCTTCTAGGACACCATTCTCTAGAGTATAATCACACATCTCTTTTAGATGTTCTTGAAAAAATCCAAAAAACCGATTGACTGTTTCCCCCCATGTTTCTCTTCGTTTGTTTTCATAATCCCACCGAGCATATCTTGATAGATGAATGAATTGCTGGTATTGAGTGGGTAAAGTGGCGTCATCGGGTACGGTCATTTTTTTCTCCATAGTGCTAGGTGAGTTTTTGCGTGCAGGGTGTTGAATGTATTCTTATTTATAGTTTCTAATATTCTTGTTTCGTTGATGCTAGACATTATCATATCGTTGATGTCTTTACAAGCAACCGAATCCGGCCAGATACAAATGTTCCAACCTTTATCGATAACCTTTTCCATTCTGTCAATGATTTCTTTATTTCTAGGTTCATTGTCAAATATTATCGTTCCTTTGTGGTTATCCATCGCGTCTTTGATATCATCATTTCCACGGAAACTAATATCTGAACCAGCCATTGCAATACAGTTGGGAAGAAACATCGAATCGAATGGCCCCTCTACTATATAGAACTTCTGTTTTATGTCTAAACGTTCTAGTCCGAATATTTTGGATGATTCTTCATCCATCTTTATAGTTATATATCGAAGCTGAGTATTGATGAATGCTCTACCCTGAAATGTAATCAACTGTTTGTCTTTGTCAAAGAAAGGGATTACAAGTCTCTGTTCATTTTTACTGAGGTCATATTCTCGTTTTGTCATTTTATTGACAAACGTTTTGAAATCATCTGTATAATATATAAGATTCAGAAATTGAAGTGGAATATTACGATTCAACAAGTATGTCTTCGCGAAATGGTTATCATCCAAGTCACTGATTCTCGGTAGGTCTATCTTTGAGTGAAACTTAGGTTGTTTGTATTCTACTTTTGGGTCAGGTGTGTTGTGACCTTTTCCTGTTATTCCTTCTTTGTATCTCTCAAGAGCATATTCTTTATAAGTCTCTCCATCAAACTGTTTGAGAAAGTTTGAGAACGTGCTACTTTGACCGCAGTTGTGACACCGAAAGAATAGGTCTGTTCTTTTCTGGTAGAAATAACCACGAGCTTTTGTTTTGCTCTTTTGGGAGTCTCCGCAAAATGGACAACGAAAGTTATACAATCCGTTGGTCTTGCGTTTGAATAGAGGAAGTCGTGAAGATAATATGTTCACATATTTGGTATCAATGTAAGAGGGCATAATGTAATTGTCTATGAATTATTAATTATTATACTGTAAGTATAACACCCTGAGATGAAAATGTCAAATCAAATCTAGAGTAATATTTTGGGGATAACGTTTGTCAATAACCAAGCAACAAGAGTAGCTGCACCAATGGTTATCCATCTCCAACGTTCAAGAGATTCTAACTTTGTATAAATCAGATTGATATCAGTGTTCATTCGGGTTTCCGTCCTATCAACCATCTGATTCATTTTATCTTGGAGGTCACCAATACGAGAATGAAGGATTTTCATCTCATCGCGAAATTCGATATCTGTCATTTTATTGACATCTTGAGCAGTCAATAACCTACCAATATTTTCTGAAAGATCATTGAGTTTGTTGGTTGAGGCATCCAACTTTTTCATCAGAGCGTCAAGTTCTTTAGTACGGTATTCATCCTTTATTTTTAGAGTTTGGATATCCGTATTAAGTTTTAAGATAGAGTCTTGTTCTGCCATGTATCACTTCCGATGGTTTGACTTCTTGAATGAATTCTTTACAAAAAAAAGCAAATGCTTTTGGTGCAAAAGTATTATTGTGCACCGTCCACGATTCTCCATTTAACTCAGGAACGTGACCATCATTATGTATGACTATTTCACTACCAGTATTATCCGTAGCTTTCCATGTTATTTTTGATTTTGAAATCCATTCTCCATCCATCACTTGTTCAATTGAATCGTCTGCATAGGTTTGCAGATATTCTTTAAATTTCATCATTTTTATTTTCCGTGTCTGAGGTATTGCATACATCCAGTAACGGAATCCATTACTATGATAGGTTTGTTGGGATACTTTCTCGCCCATGCTGTAATATATTTACCAATCTCATCTTCACCAACATATGTCTTGTATCTACCGTACTTCTTCTTACCCAGCAAAGCTCTTCCAAAAAGAGATGGGTCTACACCAAATACATCAATACCACCAAACTTTTTCTTTATCAATCCTTTAGGTGGTTTTCCTAAATCTAAAGGTTTGTCTCTATAAGCCATACCACCAGTTGTTGTTGTTGGTGTGTCTTCTTCTAATGTTCTTTGAAGTTTTTTCAGAGTAAGTGGGTCAAACTCTAAATCTTCATTATACAACTTTTCAAACTGGTCAAAAAATTGTAACTCTAGTTCTTCATCATCGATTCTATAGTTATCAGATTCTTCTTTGATGAGAAAAAGAGCAGCAGCATATGATGCTATTTTCGATTTACCGCCGGGAACTTTTCCTAATAATTTTTTGATGTTCCAAATAAGAGTATCGGAAAGAGTGTAAGCATCCTTCTCATCCGAACCTTCTAAATCTCTTCTTCGTTTGAGTATCTTACCATCTTTATCTATGATACCCAATTTGAAAGCATCAGTCTTTTCAAAAGGTATTACCAGTTTTTTGATAAACTGATAAACAAAATATATATTTCCAATTCCTGAGAGTATTCCCATAATGCTATTCTATCTTTCTTAGTTCTTTGATAGTAGTTTCATTCAAAGGTATGTGACTTGTATGAATATCTATACCTTCTATTCCTTTTACTGTTTCGGGAAGTCTATTTAAAAATATCAAAAATGGTTTGAGTATCGAATAAAACTTTTTTTCTACCCTAAAGAACAACATACGAGTTGCTGGTTCATTCTCAAATACATTGTAAATTACTATTAAATGATTGAGAATTAAATTAGTTTTTAATTCGCCAGTTTCTAAAAAACGATTGAAAAGTCTCTTGACATACTTAATTTTGTTCAAGTCTTCGTGAAACTCCTCAACTGAAGTACATTGCCGATTGTCGTAATACTTCGTAGCAAACATGGTATAGTTCTTGTCATTCAAATCATCAAATAAACTCATCTATTCAAACTCTAACAAAATTGTTTTTATGCAGTAATTGGGCCACTACCAGCAGCAAGTGTTGCTGATGTGCCACCTAAAGCTAAAATCATCCATCCAGAATTAACATACAATAATGTTGCTGTCTGCCCAACTGCATTGAATGTAATTGTATTGTATCCGTCATTAGCTGATGCTATGGGAGTAACAACTCCTGCGGGAGTAGTAGCAGCAACGGTACATACCAACATTTTTATTTGACCCGCAGATCCAGCTGCGAGTGAAAATGCTTGTGTTCCTGTTGTGGAAATAAAAGAAATTGGAGTTGTAATATCTATCGCACCACTTGTAAATGTGGCAGGAGTGACTGATAATCCCACATAAGTTGGAATCGTCTGAAATAAATTTTCTACTGTTATCTTTTTTGTTTCAGAAGCAGAAGTATCCGAAATCAACGTAAGATCAGTATTTGCAGTGGAAGTTAAAGCATTTAACTCCGCTATTCTTTTATCAGCCATTATCTTCTTCTTTATCTAAATCGTTGACAACCACTTCTTTTTCTGGAAAGAGTGGTTTAGGTTCTCTGATTTCTTCTTGTGGTTCTTCTAGTTCTATCATCTCATTACAAAGAAGGATTGCTCCTCGTAAAGTATGTAAATCTTCAGTAATGATTTTTAGATTTTGTTCTGTCTGACTTTTTGCACTCTGGAGTTCTTCAAATTTTCCAGTTAGTTCTTTTCGTTTTTCTTTTATCTTATCAAGTTTCATTTTAATTCACTTTCTTTTAATTAGTAAAAAATACCTCAAGCAGAGGTTGTCTGCCTGAGGTACAAATAATATATCACTTAAGCAACAGTTGGCCCAGCGCCTGGTGTTCCTGGCCCAGCCTGGGAAATAACTGCCCATCCAGCTGCACCAATCCACATTAACATAGCTGCATCCCCTGCATCTTCAAATGCAAGAGTTGTTCCATCATTCATAGTTGCTGGTGTAAGAGTTGATGTTCCACCATCAGTAATGAATACGATGACTTTGAGTTGACTCTGAATACCATCAGCGAGTTGATTTGCAATCGCTCCCTCTGATATGAGAGCCGTAAGGGTTGTTGCGATGCTTATAGCCCCAGCTCCTGTTTTTGTCTCAATATCAGCAAAACCAATAAAGCCAGGAATTTTATTCCAAAAATTCGCAACTGTGATTTTCTTATTTTGAGGGTTAGTTGACACGGCGGTTACTAAATGTGCAATATCAGCTGTAGTAGTTGATGTTGCTGCCGCTAATGCCGTTATTTTCTTGTCTGCCATTTTTTCTCCTTTAAGTTATACGACATTATTATGCAATAGTTGGCCCAGCGCCTGGTGTTCCTGCTCCAGCAATACTGATAGGTGCCCATCCCGATGCACCAATATACATCAGAATAGCAGCATCTGCAGCAGCTGCAAATGCAAGACTTGTTCCATCATTCATGGTTGCTGGTGTGACTGTTGAAGTTCCTGAAATAGTAATTGCTACGAGGACTTTGATTTGACCTTGAACACCATTAGCTATGGCAGGAGCACTAGCTGTTGTGGTAACAAGTAAACCAAGAGTACCTGTAATGTTTATAGCTGTAGCATTGGTTACAGTTTGGGGTGTATCTGAAAAACCAATAAAGCCAGGAATTTTGTTAAGGAAGTTTGCAACGGTAATTTTTTTGTTTGTTGCACCTGTTGCAACATCAGTGATGATGTGTGCTAAATCGGCTACATCGGAAGCTGTTGCTGCCGTTAATGCCGTTACTTTTTTGTCTGCCATTTTTATCTCCTAAAAGGCAAGTGCTGGGACTCAGCACCTTTAGTTTACGTCGCAGGGAATCGGGGAGAACTATTCTCCCCAAAGGAATTTCCAAGACGATTGACTTCTTACTTTTATTTATAATACAATGATTATGCTATTGTTTGTGTGACAGCTGTAATATCACTCAAGTCAAGGAATACTGGGACAGCTGTACCACCCATTTCTGTGTCAGAAATAGTTCCACCATTCAACGCTAGTTGGTCAGCACCCGCTAATGTAATAACGTCATCTGCTGCAACTGTTATGTTGGTAGCAGAAAAACGTTTTCTGTTTGCTGATGAACCAGCTGCAACGTAAGAAAGAACACAAGTTCTACCTGTTCCTGTACCTTCGTTACCATTTACACACGTTACTTGTGGGGTTCCAGCAACTGTTACTGCTTCATCCCAAGTAATTTCAACAGTAACGGTTTTACTCGAACCAGCTGCAGGAATAGCAGTGACAAATCTTGCTGCTGTAACATTAGGTGTACCAAGACCATCTCCTGCTTCCAATAGAAGATCATCCCCTGCGTTAGCCGAACCATTTGTACTATCGAGAATGATACCACCTGGCCATCCAGCTGAATATTGTTCTAATCCAAAACCAGCGTTAGCTGCAAGACCTGCTAAACCACCAATTGCAACCAAAATTTCCGGTGATGCATTTATATTACCGTTTCCAGTAGCAGGTGACCCAGCTCTCATCACCCAGCCTTGATTAGTAGCGTAGGAGTCTTCTCTACGATATTTTGTTACTTCGTTGTCTAGCAGATAATTTGGTTTTTGGTCTGCCGAATTCGGATCTGTTCCCCATGAGGACATTTGGATCTCCTGTATGTATTAAAAGTTTAAAAAAATTTGAATTCACTATTACCATATTTTTTAGTTATTGTTGTTTATAATTACATTCTTCGGTTGTGTAAAAGACCACCACCAGCAGTTCCCTGTTTAGTGTAACGGAAATTTAATTCCATATTTCGTTTCTTATCAACATAATCATCCCCTTCTACCGAATACCAATAAGCTTTTGCTTTATCCCAAAAATAAGCACTTCCATCAATTTGATATGGGCCTTCCATACCATCAGTTTCAACTTGTACTTGATAATCTTTATATGTCATTCCGAGATTTGGTGCTGCGTGATCTAATCTAAAATCCTTATCAAAATCCTGTTCTCCAACTTCCACCCCACCGATTGTGAGAGCTTCCTGAACTTTTGATTTCTTCTCTTTCATATGAGAGACAGCATCTTTTAGTGATTTCTTAGTCATGGTTTCTTCCTTTTTAGTTTCTTCTTCGTGATCAGCTGTCCAATTTTTATCAACATAATCGAAAAATTCTTTTTTCTTGTCACCTTTGAGTTGTGATGGACTCTTTACACCAAATTTCTTCAGCGCACCATTGAAAAACTTTTGATAAGCTTCCTTGTCACCAGATGCTTCTTCGACTGATTCTTTTATTTTCAGTCCAGCGTCGTCCATGATTGATTGTACATCAGCATCACTTGTTTTAGCTTTACCTGCAAGATCATCCATCTTATCTTTCCACTCAGTTCTTTGAGCAGTAGACATTCTTTTCCACTTAGGTTTAATTTTTTGAGCTTCATCATATACTTTTTCATTATCAAATTTCGTCAAACCATAATCACTAAGCTTGTCGTTCAATTCAGCTGAACTCATATCGTTTTTATCGGCCATCTTTTTTATCTGAGTCAACCACTTAGTTCTATCCTTAGTAGACATCTTTTTCCATCTACGTCCTTCAAGATCGCGAGCTTCATCGTCCAACCACGGTGCATAAGAGTCTTCTTTCAATCCACCCTCTTCATTACTGGAACGTTTTTCTTTTAACTTGGTCATTATGTCTTTAAATTTTTTCATACTAGATTCCATCGTTGGTTTAAGGTTTATTACGTCTTTTGTTTTGTAATCTTTATCTTTAGATTTCTTTTTTCCTACTGGATCACCATCTTCGTTTTCTTCTTCTTTCGGGCCGTATCCTTTAGGTGTTACATCTTTAATATTAAGTTTTTCCCTACCTTTTGCAATACGAGCTGCGACTTCTGGTTTTAAATCACCTTTTTTGTCAAAAAACTTTGCAAGGTGAGGTGGTAACTTTGATGCTTCTTCCATCTCAACTTCTTCTTTGGAAAGTTTTGCAGCAATCGCCATCTCTTTCTTTTTCTTGTCTGACTTACCTTTAAACTGAGGAGCATCGGATGATTGAAAATCTTTGATAACATCCTTCATATCTGCCTTTTGAATGTCGATACCTTCGTTTGTAAGATTAATATCTTTCGCTTTCATACCATGTTTGTCCATCAACAGAGT
>Ga0209402_10002726_pt1 | contig 17391 bp, 18 predicted proteins | sample ArcticOcean_MG_C_3_FD_187437 | JGI IMG/M metagenome (GOLD analysis project Ga0209402, IMG submission 187437) | Marine microbial communities from western Arctic Ocean - ArcticOcean_MG_CB8_126 (SPAdes) (version 2) | ecosystem: Environmental > Aquatic > Marine > Oceanic | place: Arctic Ocean... | reverse complement strand
GGCGGCAGGTCGATGGGTTGCTTGCAATTGGAACAAAGTCGTCGTGCGAGGCGTTGTGCCATGATCAGGTTAATTGAGCCTGCCACGTTATAGGGTGCAATGCCCATATTGAGCATTCGCATGATGGTTGCGGTTGCATCATTGGTATGCAGCGTCGACAACACCAAGTGGCCGGTTTGAGAAGCTTTGATCGCAATCTCGGCAGTTTCTAGATCGCGTATCTCACCGACCATGATGATGTCCGGATCCTGGCGTAAGAATGATCTGAGGGCGACAGAAAATGTCAGGTTGGCTCTTTCATTGATAGCCACCTGATTAATGCCGTCCAGGTTGATTTCAACCGGGTCTTCGACCGTCGAGATGTTGGTTTCTGGCTGGTTAAGCATCGACAGTGCAGAGTAGAGCGACACCGTTTTTCCGCTACCGGTGGGTCCTGTAACCAGAACCATACCGTACGGTTTCTTTACGGCCGCTTCGTAATGCACGAGTTGGTCGGCTTCCATGCCAAGGTCACTGAGCTTAAGGCTCGCGCCACTGCTGTCCAGTAAGCGCATGACGACTTTTTCACCATGTACCGTAGGCAGCGTGCTGACACGGAAATCGATCTTGGTATTGCGTTGGCCCGCCAGTTTGAGACGTCCATCTTGGGGTAGGCGTCGTTCGGCTATGTCAAGCCGGGAAAGGATTTTTATCCTGGCAACAAGCCGATTGGCAAGACTGATGGGAGGCGATGCGCTCTCATGTAACACGCCATCAACACGATAGCGAACGCGAAGCCTTTTCTCATAGGGTTCAATGTGAATATCGGATGCACCCAACTTGATTGCATCCATCAACAATTTGTTCACAAAACGCACAACCGGGGTATCCGATTCTGTATCAGCCTGCGAAATGGCTTCACCGCCCGATTCATCCTCATCGACGAACTCAATGTCTTCCAGGTTCTCGTCATCGAGCACCGCGAGGTCACTAGCGCTGGCCTCGCCGCTGATTTTTTCTATAGATTCTTTAAGTACTGTCGCGTCCACCAGTATTGGTTCGACGCCAAGGCCTGTCTGAAACTTAAAGGCATCGAGTCCTGCTTGTTCTCCTGGTTCGCTGATGGCTACAAACACTTTGGAACCGCGATGGAAAATCGGTAAGACCTGGTGTTCGTCAATGAACTTCGGCGTCACCAGGTCAGCTGGCCGGTCAGCCAGATCTAGTGTGCGAAGGTCAAATAGCGGCATGCCGTATTCTTCGGCAGTCATCCGATACAGCATGGCTTTCTTGTCAGGCATGGCCTGAGTCGCTTGCGTCAGAAACGACACATCATTGGCGTGCGCGAGAGCGAGATGGTTTAATGCAGCCTCACGATCCATGAGCGATTGATCAACAACGCGTCTGGCCAGTCCGCCGAGTCGCGTTTTTCGAATTTGTACGGAGAAATCGTTGTCTTCGTTCGCCATGGCTTGTTGTTTAGTGGTGCCCCGCATCAAGTATAAACGCTGATAGTGCTAAATGAGGTCTTCATTTGGTAGTGCATTCGTTATTGGCGATACCCACACTGCCCCGTCAACGGTTTGATATTAGAGATGGCGTCTAGCAAACAAAATTGCGTCGCCGATGAATCTAAAGAATGATATTGTGATACTATGACATGATGACGTAGTAATTTACTATTGATTCCCACGCATGGGCTGACGATACTAGGGCTGTCCTATTTAGGTGCGGCACGGCATTAAGTGTCAGTCATGCATCGAGAGAAATTTGTTACTTATTTATTTGGAGACGACACCCAATGCAACATCGACAAAGTGGTTTTACCTTGATCGAACTGATGATCGTAGTAGCGATCATCGGCATCTTAGCCGCGATCGCGATTCCGCAGTACAGTGCTTATACCAACCGCGCCAGATCAACCGATGCCCTTAGTTTGATGAGTGCATACAAGACGGCTGCTAGTGAGTTCATTAGTAGTGAAGGCCTGACTGACGCGGCCGCCGACATGGCCCGGATCAACGACGCCTCTCTGGGCATGGGCGCCATGGATTTCGCGTCGACCAATGTGGCCAACGTTAACTTGGCCGCCGGTGTAATCACGGCCACGTTTGACCCTGACGTGATGGGGGGTGCGACGATCATTCTGACACCGACAATTACCACCGGTGCGGTCCAATGGGTGTGTAGCACCTCGGTCGCGAACCTGCAGTTCGTTCCGGCGAATTGCCGAACTGCTGCGGCTGCGGCTGCTGGCGGTGGTAGAGGCAGCTAAGCGCTAGCGCTTCACTGCCTGAACTGGGTGTCGCTAAGGTGTTCGAGCAATAGCCCAAACCACCACTGAAGTATTGTTGTCGGTACAAAGACAGCCCGCCACCGTGCGGGCTGTCTCCGTACTGGTTACCACATCATCTACCACGGCGATCAGTCGCTCAGTCGTGGGGGCGATGGGTTGAAAGACGCCACTTCGAATACGAGCACGTTGTTTGGCTGACAAGGTGGATTGTGGCGGTGTTCGCCGCACCTTGACGACCCGTTTGACGTCGGTTGCGATGTTTAGGTTGCGCCCGATCACTCGGGCGATCTCTACCGCTGGGTTAAAACCGCGCTCGCGCAGTGATCTTCGATCCATGGGGACTGGGATGAGGCGCATGGGGTATTCCGCCATCGGAGCGAGCGCTTCCAGCCATAGCTTAGCGAGTGGCCGAATCAGTTCCAGCCGGTGTTGAAACTTCAGATCCCGAATGAGCTGGGACATCGGCTTTGCATAAACAAAGGGCGCCACAATGGCGCGATACGGCGGCGGATTTTCTCGGCAGCGCCGACACGGTAACGGCCCGTGATGGGGTAGGGCACAGACGGGACAGGGATTGCGGTTGATGGATAATATGCTCTGGCAGTGTGAACAAAGCCCGTGGCCACTATCAGGTGCCGAATAACACAGCAGGCAGATCGGTGGCACCAGACGATCGCCGTAGGCTGTAAGTCGCGTCGTATAACTCGAAAGACCCTCGGGGTGGTTGAGCCGTCGTTTGGCCATCATGGCGTCGGTGCAGTATCCCGGTGATGGAGTACAGTGATTAGACTACTGTGAGTCGGTTGATTGCCGTGCGCTTTGTCACAACGGTAGCGGAGTATCAATTGAGAGTGAGGAAGCCTGACACGCGCCTGACGGGGGCAGTTTTTCGAATGAAGGGTTTGCGTTTTCAATGTAGCTATGACTGATCGATCGGTTTCCGCTTTGCCTGATGTCGCGCGACTGAGACGCCGTTTTCAACAATCGAACAGGCGCGCGGTGGATAGAGCGCCAATCAGTGATCCATTTTTCTTGCATCGCAAAGTGGGTGAAGAGTTGGTCGAGCGCCTGCAGTGGTTACGTTGCCCGCCGGGGCGAGTATTGGATATCGCAGTGGGCGGTGGCGGTGTGTCGAGGGCATTGGCGCAGCAGTTTCCCTCAGCCAATGTTGTGCAGAGCGATTTAGCGCCTTTTGCCAGCAACGCGGGGGGCGCGCAGTCGGCCGAGTGTGCAAGAGTGGTTGCGCGACCCGATCAGCTACCTTTTTCCAATGCCAGTCAGGATCACGTGGTTGCGAACCTGGTGCCACCCTGGTTTGAGCCATTCCAGTTTTTTCAATCAGTCCATCGTGTGTTAGTACCGGGTGGCGGTTTCAGTTTCAGCACACTGGGGCCCGACACGCTGGTCGAACTTCGTGAGGCCTTTGGCCAGGTCGATGAGCATGCCCATGTGCACGACTTTATCGATATGCACGACCTTGGCGATATCCTCGGCGCGAGCGGATTCAGCGAACCGGTGCTTGATGTGCAGCGGTTGACGCTGACTTATTCGACGCTTGACGAAGTCGCTCGAGACCTGCGTGCACTTCAATGCACCAATCTCCACCCTGGTCGGGCCAGGGGACTCCTCGGGCGTGCGGCACATCAGCGATTGATCAAGGCCTATGAAGCAAACCGGGCTAGCGATGGTCGTCTGCCGGTCACCGTTGAAATGGTGTACGGCTTCGCGTTTACCGGTACGGCCCGTGTCGGAGGAAGCAACCCCGAAAGTGAGATAGCGGTTACATGGTAGTAGGGTGTGGTCGATTGCAGAGTAACGGCGCTACTCATTTGTACTGAAAGTGGGTTATGAAACGGCGGCGCACTGAACAGGAAACGCGCGTATCAGATTGCCGGACGTTAAGCGCTTGTGGTAGGGTCTGCGCGCAAATGAGGGGTGTCGAGGACTAACCGGCCCCGTCCTGGTGACTTTCAGGCAGAGGCCAACATGACGCGGTTTGAAAAGAGTCAATCGGGTGAGTCTTTTCGCCTTTTAATCACCTCCAATGTGGCCTTGAGTGCTCGCCAATCCCGACTCATTATTAGTGGTCTTGTCTCATACGGTACAGCGGCTGCGCTGGTTGCGACGGCGTTGGGCGCGTGGCCAGTCCTGCCTTTTTTGGGATCGAGTTGATGGTTCTAGGCATCGCAGGGTCTATCGCGCGTTGTCGTTCAAGAGATTTTGAAGAACGGTGTGTGGATGAGCGCCATGTGGATATCCGTCTACAGCGCGGGCATCGCGATCCGAGTTGCCGATTTCTTCGTTACTGGACGCGCGTTGATCTGCAGGCGGCGCTTTGGCGTGGCCACCCGTCTCGTCTTCATATCGACTCACACGGCCGTTGTGTTGAAATTGGGCACGACCTAACCGAGGAAGACAGGATAGAATTAGTCCACCGTTTGGACCGTTTATTGGCAACGACGTAGAGACGGACAACGATCTGAAATGAAATGGAGAAAGACATGATCCACAGCCGGTTACGGCGACTGATATCTTGGACGCCCAGGGCGTTAGTGGGTCTGTTGGTGACGCCCGGCGTTGCACTGGCGGAATGGGGGCTCAATTTTCCAAGGCCAGTATCGCCTATTGCGCAGGAGCAGTATGACCTGCATATGCTCATAACGTGGATTGTCACGGTGATCTTCATCATTGTGTTTGGCATCATGTTCTATTCGATTATCAATCACCGCAAAAGCAAGGGCGTAAAAGCGGCGCAGTTCTCGCACTCGACCAAGGCCGAAGTCATCTGGACGGTGATTCCGACGCTGATACTGCTGGGGATGGCGATTCCTTCGACTAAGGCGTTGATCATGATGGAAGACACCACGGAATCGAATATGACGATCAAGGTGAGTGGATTCCAGTGGGGTTGGCATTACGAATACCTGGATCATGGGATTGAGTTCTACAGCAAGTTAAGTACCCCAAGAGCGCAGATCAAGGGTGAAGAGCCTAAGGGAGAGCATTACCTGCTTGAGGTCGATAAGCACATGGCATTGCCGGTTGGTCAGAAGGTGCGATTTCTCATTACTTCCCATGACGTGATCCATGCTTGGTGGGTGCCCCAGCTGGGCGGTAAAAAAGATGGATTCCCAGGATTCATCAATGAGTTCTGGATCCAGCCAACTGAAGTCGGCACTTACCGGGGCCAGTGCTCTGAGCTTTGCGGCAAGGATCATGGGTTCATGCCGATTGTGGTAGACACGATGGAGCAGGTTGATTTCGATGCGTGGGTGGCCAAGCAGAAAAGTGCCGCCCCTTCATAAGGCTAGTTCCAAAATGCGCTGGTTGGGCGCAAGTGACAGGCCAATGCACTTCAAGGATTAACACGTATGAGTGAAGAAATAACTGCAGTCGCTGACCATCACCACGACGACATTCCCAAAGGACTGAGTCGCTGGTTGTTTACGACCAATCACAAGGACATTGGGACTCTATACCTGTGGTTTTCATTCACGATGTTTATCATCGGCGGTGCGATGGCTTTGGTCATTCGCGCTGAACTGTTTCAGCCCGGACTGCAGCTAGTTAACCCACACTTCTTCAATCAGATGACGACGGTGCATGCGTTGGTGATGATTTTCGGTGCCATCATGCCTGGCTTCGTTGGTTTTGCTAACTGGATGGTTCCGCTCATGATTGGCGCGCCAGATATGGCATTGCCACGGATGAACAACTGGAGTTTTTGGTTGCTGCCGTTTGCTGGAATATTACTGATCGGGTCGTTGTTTACGCCAGGTGGTGGACCCGCTGCGGGTTGGACCATTTATCCCCCGTTGTCGATACAGACCGGCATGGGAATGGACTTCACGATTTTTGCGATTCATATCCTCGGTATGTCGTCGATTCTCGGGTCGATCAACATCATTGCCACCATCCTGAACATGCGAGCACCGGGCATGACGTTGATGAAGATGCCGCTTTTTATCTGGACGTGGCTCATTACCGCCTTCCTCCTGTTGGCCGCGATGCCCGTATTGGCCGGTGCGGTGACCATGTTGCTGACGGACCGCCACTTTGGCACGCATTTCTTTGATGCTGCTGGAGGAGGGGATCCACTGATGTTTCAGCACATCTTCTGGTTCTTTGGTCATCCCGAGGTTTACATTCTGATCCTGCCAGCGTTTGGCATGATCTCGGCGATTATTCCGACTTTCGCACGCAAACCGCTTTTTGGTTACACCTCGATGGTCTTCGCCACCGCTTCGATCGCCTTTCTTTCGTTCATCGTCTGGGCGCATCACATGTATACGGTGGGTATGCCCCTTTCGGGTGAATTATTTTTTATGTATGCAACCATGTTGATCGCGATTCCCACCGGAGTAAAGATCTTCAACTGGTTAGCGACGATGTGGCGTGGCAGCATGACCTTTGAAACGCCTATGCTGTATGCCATCTCTGCTGTTGCCCTGTTTTCGGTGGGCGGTTTGACCGGGGTGATGATGGCCATTACGCCTGCTGATTTTCAGTACCACGACACTTACTTTATCGTGGCCCACTTTCACTATGTGATTTTCTGCGGATCAGTATTAAGTATGTTCGGCGCGGTTTACTTTTGGTTGCCTAAGTGGACAGGCCACATGTACAACGAGACCCTGGGCAAGTGGCATTTCTGGCTGACGGTCATCGCCTTTAACGTGACCTTTTTTCCACAGCACTTTCTCGGTTTTGCAGGTATGCCGCGGCGCATTCCGGACTACGCGCCGCAGTTCACCGAATTCAATATGGTGTCATCGATAGGCGCATTTGTGCTTGGGTTTTCGCAGATTTTACTGCTGATCAATGTGGTGCGGACGATCAAAGCGGGCCCACCGGCGAGCGATCAAGTATGGGAAGGCGCCGAAGGCCTCGAATGGACACTGCCTTCACCGACGCCGTATCACACTTTTGTGACACCGCCGAAGGTCAGTTAGGTTTTCAGGGGCATTGAAGCACGGCAATGAACAGGTGGCAGTCACGCGTAGGCGTATTCGCAAAACGGTGGCGTTATTGTTTCTCATGGCAGGTCTCATGTTTATCGGGGGGATTGTTCGTTTGTGGTTGCTATGAGAACAACTGACTCCACCACAGCCGTAAAGAATCGGCGGCTCAGCCGACGGTTGTGGCTGGTTGTCCTCGGCATGTTCGGCTTTGGCTATGCCTTGGTGCCCTTATACGATGTCTTCTGTGAATGGACAGGTGCGGGTGCCGGCCGGGCATCGAGCCTGGTACAGGCAGGGACATCGGTCGCGGCGATTGATCGGGAACGTTGGGTAACCGTTGAATTAACTGCCGATATCGTTGGGTTACCTTGGGAGTTAGAGTTGGATCGGCACAAGTTGAGAGTACGGCCAGGTCAAGCGACTACCGTGGCGTATCGCGTTCGAAACACATCACAAACACTTATGACCGGCACGGCAGTACCGAGCGTTGCGCCACCCAGAGCGGCTCGTTATTTTGTCAAGACCGCCTGTTTTTGTTTTGAGCAGCAGGCCCTGGCGGCTAATGAGACGCGAGATATGCCGCTGACTTTTGTCGTTGATCCCAAGTTGCCGGCAGAGGTCAAGACGATCACGTTGTCGTATTCATTTTATCCAGCGACAGCGGTTAGCAGTTGAAGCAGCATCCACCACACCAGTTAGTGACTTTGAATAGCAGCGAGGGCGAAACATGAGTGGCGACCACGGAACTTATTACTTACCAGAGCCGACGAAGTGGCCCGTCATTACGTCCATGGGATTATTTTTATTGGCACTAGGGTTCATTCTAAACATCCATAGTGTTGCGCCTGGCCCCTGGGTCATGCTGGTGGGTGCGTTGGTGATCGTTGTCATGATGTTCAGCTGGTTTGGTCAGGTGGCCGGTGAGAGTGAGGCGGGCCGCTATGACCATCAGGTAGATACGTCTTTTCGTATGGGAATGGGCTGGTTTATTTTCTCTGAGGTCATGTTTTTCGCCGCTTTTTTCGGCGCGTTGTTTTATGCACGTATTTTGTCGGTGCCCTGGCTGGCCGGTGATGAAGTCTTGTGGCCCGGCTACGAAGGGGGCTGGCCGAGCGCGGGTCCCACGGGGGCTAACTATATTGGCCCCGATGCACACGAGCCGGCAGCAGGACAGTTCTCGAGTATCGGTGCATTGGGTGTTCCATTGCTCAATACCGTACTGCTGCTGGCATCGAGTGTGACCGTCACGATCGCCCACTGGGCGTTGAAAGCACAACAACGGGGTCGACTCGCCTTTTGGCTGCTGGTTTCAGTGGTGCTGGGTTTTGCCTTTCTCTATTTTCAAGCGCTTGAGTACATGGAGGCTTATCAGCACCTGGGCTTAACGCTCGGTTCAGGTGTCTACGGTGCCACCTTTTTCATGTTGACAGGCTTCCACGGCTTTCATGTCACGGTGGGTGCCATCACCTTGACTGTAATCCTGGTGCGGTGTCTGCGCGGCCATTTTTCGCCTGACAATCACTTTGGATTCGAAGGAGCAGCCTGGTATTGGCATTTCGTAGACACCGTATGGGTGGGCCTTTTTATCTTTGTTTACATTCTCTAACATAGGGCCAGCAACAACTTTTTACGCATCATTAGGCCAAGACCGAGCCGTGGCTTAGCTAGGCAAGGGCAACGATGCTCATTCGGTGCGCTGATGTTCGGCGCCTTGCTGAAGTGAGTTACCGGGCGAAAGGAAGCCGCTGTACAGACCGATCGCGATGAACAGGAAGAGTACGACCCAGATGCCGACACGCATGGTCAATGCGCGAACGGTACCGTCGCCGCGACCATGATTTTTCACCATGTGGCGTAGGGCCACGCCAAGGGATATCACCATGGCGATGAAGAGAACAACGATCACAATTTTGGCAAGCATCGATATAGACCTCCGAGGGTCATGGTAGCAAACCACGACCTTCCGAACCGACGGGTGAACAGGGCGTCGACACTTTATCAACTGGGTTGCGCTCTCGGCGTGACGGCTGCCCTGTCGGTGCTCGTACTGCTTGGGCTTTGGCAGTTGCAGCGAGCGCAGGAGAAACAGATGCTGGTGGACCGTTATGAAGCGCGAGTGGGCGCAAAGAGCGTCCAGGTCAGTCAGATTCGAATGGCGCCGGGCTTGGAGTATTTTCCGGCTCGAGTGAGGGGGCAGTTTGAGGCTCAATACCAGATATTGCTCGACAATCGTGTTCACGAGGGTCGCGTGGGCTACGATGTCTTGACCCCGTTTCGTATTCAAACCGGCCACACGCGTATTCTCGTCAACCGAGGTTGGGTTCCCATGGGCGCATCTCGCTCGCAACTACCGGTTCTTGAAACCCCGGGCCAGGCCCGAGTGATCTCAGGCCATTTGTACCGTCCGCCGGAGCGCTACTTTAGCTTGGAGAAGATGATCCCAACGCTGGCGGACAAGGTATGGCAAAACCTCGACCTCGAACGATTTCACACTGAGGCGGGTTACCCTCTTCAGCCTTATGTGCTGCGTCTAGATGACGGACTTCCCGGTGCGTATCAACAGGTCTCGCCGCGTTACCCAGACCAATGGGTTGATCGTCATCGGGGTTACGCGGTGCAATGGTTTGGTTTGGCGCTGGTAGTGCTCATAGGATCCGTGGTCCTCGCCTGGACACATCGGGTAAAGCGTTGATGTCGAGTCTTACGGGCGAAGGCAAGTCGAATCGCGGCCGTTGGCCGTTGATCGCGTTGGTTGCGGTGTTTATCGCTCCGGTGTTGGTTGCATTTTTTTGGCAATCGACCGGTTACGTGAACCGCGGGCGGTTAATTGAGCCGCCGCGGTTGGTATCCGATTTGGCGATGAATATGATCGACGGTCGGGCCATGGTGCTGTCTTCTTTAACAGGTAAGTGGACTTATGTGTATTTCAGTCATGAAGTCTGTGATCAGACCTGCAACGCGGTGATTGAGTCCCTTGTCCGTATTCGGTTGAGTCGTGGTAAGCACAAAGACCGTATCCAGTTCCTCGTGGCGATTGTCTCGCCGAGCGCGCCCCCATCAAGTGACGAAAGTGTTAGTCATCCCACGGCGTTAACCGCGTACATCGAGAAGTCAGCCTTGGGGCGTTGGCGCAAGGCGTTTGGTGTAGAAGGCTCAGCACCGCCCGAGGCAGGCAGAATTTATCTGCTCGACCCTTTGGGGTACCTCATGATGAGTTATCCGCTGGCGATCGATCCCAATGACATTCGCAAGGATCTGGCGCGTCTGATGCGCGTCTCCCGAGTCGGTTAGGTCAAGGACACTCCTTTATAATCCAGATCCTATGAAATCGCAGGCAACCACCACTGCTAAGCCCACGGCCGTCGTACGAGACGGCTGGCCTATTCGACGTTATTACGACTTGACCAAGCCTCGGGTTGTTGGGCTGATTGTGTTCACAGCGATCGTCGGCATGTTCCTGGCCACCAATGAGATGGTGCCGTTTGTCCGCTTGGTGTTGGCAGCAACCGGTATTGGCCTCGGTGCGGCATCGGGCGCTGTGTTGAACCACGTCCTGGATCGAAATGCCGACGCGGTAATGGCACGTACTCGGGCACGGCCTTTGCCAACGGGTGCAGTCGGTACGTTAGGGGCATTGATACTGGCGTTAACGCTGGCCATTCTATCGATGTGCCTGCTGGCTATTTGGGTCAATTTCTTGACAGCGGCACTTACGTTCGCCTCCATGATTGGTTATGGCGTGATCTACACGGTGTTTCTCAAGTACGCGACGCCACAGAACATCGTGATTGGCGGTGCAGCTGGTGCCACACCGCCGGTATTGGGTTGGGTTGCCGTGACCGGTTCGGTGTCTGCCGATGCATTGTTACTTTTTTTAATCATTTTTTGCTGGACCCCACCGCACTTCTGGGCGTTGGCGCTTTATCGACGCGAGGAATACGCGAGTGCCGGTATACCCATGCTGCCGGTAACTCACGGCATGCGTTACACACAGCTGCAGATTCTTCTCTACACTGCACTGCTTTGCGCTGTCACGCTATTGCCATTTGGCACACAAATGTTTGGTATCGTCTATTTAGCTGGCAGTGTGATTCTGAATATCGGATTCATTTATTACGCTGTTCGTTTATACAAAAATTACAGTGATGCGTTGGCTCGCCAGACTTTCTCATATTCCATCCAGTACCTGGCCATGCTTTTTGGTTTGATGCTGATTGACCACTATGCCGCATCATTTGTCGCCTTGATAACGCGTTAATTACGCGGGTTATTCGATGGGTCGGGGTGTTTGAGGTCACTCAGGGAGCGATGGATCGAGGGAGGCACCGTGGAGTGATCGGAGAACGCTGGCAAGGTCGGTAAAATTTCGACCGACCTGTTGCCGATGAATTTTCTCGATGATATCGCGGATTAGGCGAGGTCCGCGGTAGATAAAGCCCGTATAGATTTGGATCAAGCTGGCGCCGGCTGCGAGTTTGCGCCAGGCATCGTCGCCACTGAAAATGCCCCCGGCGGCGATGATCGGTATTTCGCCTTGCAGGTGATGGTGGAGATTGACAACCAGTTCGGTTGAAGCATCAAAAAGAGGTTTGCCGCTAAGGCCACCGGCCTCCTTGGCATGGAAATGTGATTGGACTGATTCGGGACGTGCGGTGGTTGTGTTGGTTGCAATGACGGCATCGACTTTGTTCTGGAGAAGGCTGGTTGTGATGGCTGGCACGTCTGCTGGATCGAGATCGGGCGACAGTTTCACAGCGACCGGTACGTAACGACCATGCAGGTCGCTGAGTTGGGTGCGTTCTAGGGTTAGGCGCCGTAATAGAGGGTCCAGTAAAAGCGGTTTCTCAAGCGATCTCAAGTTGGTCGTGTTGGGAGAGGAAATGTTGATCGTGACATAGTCTGCGGCCCGGTACACCGCACGAAGTCCGGTAAGGTAATCGTCTGCCGCTTGCCTCATTGGTGTCACCGCATTTTTGCCAAGGTTGATTCCAATACGGACTGTTTGCCGGTGACGCGCGAGATTAGATAGGAAAGCCCCAAGCCCTGCGCTGTTGAAGCCATTGCGGTTAATTAGGGCGCCGTGTTCGCTCAGTCGAAAAAGACGGGGATGGGGATTGCCCGCCTGCGGCAATGGCGTGACAGTGCCGACCTCGATAAACCCGAAGCCCAGCGCTGCGAGTCCATCTACCGCACGGGCATCTTTGTCCAGCCCTGCCGCGAGACCGACGGGGTTAGGAAAGTCAATGCCCATTACCTTTATGGGGCACTGCATCAACGGGCCACGCCATGCGTCGTGAGCGTATACATTAAGTGGGTGGATGCGTCCCAGAGCGTTGAACACGCCCATCGTCAGACGATGGGCGTGTTCCTCATTCAGTGCAAACAGCAGACGACGCAGTAGCGGATAAAGATTTGGCATTCAGAACGATTCGTTAGTGCTTAGAAAACGCCAGCAGCCTCGCGGCAGTTGACCGAGTTTGATGGCGCCCACGCGGTTGCGGTGGAGTGTGCGAACGTCAAGTCCGACTGCTTGACACATTCGTCTAATCTGTCTTTTTCTCCCTTCGATAAGTTCAAACAGCAGGCCGTCTTCGCCAGTTTGTTGAACGGTAGCTTGGCGAAGCGTTCGACCGTCTAGTTCAAGGCCAAAGCGCAATTGTTCAAGACAGTTGGGGGTAATGTGACCGTGCACTTTAACTCGATATGACTTCTTGATTTTGCTGTTGGGCCCAATCAGTTGTCTGGCAACACGACCGTCTTGAGTCAAGACGAGGAGTCCTGAGGAATCGATATCCAGTCGTCCGGCGACGTTGAGCGAACCGAGGCGAGGGAGTTGCCCGTCTTGCGGCCCGTCTAGATTGGAGCGTGTGATTAACGAAACCGCGTCAGGATACCCACGTTCTGCTTGTCCAGAGACATAGCCGGGTGGTTTATTCAATATGATTGTCATCAGGCGGTCACTTTTCTGGCGCGCCGCGGTGGATAGGGTGATTTCACTGTCGGGAGAGATGCGTGTTCCGAGTTGAGTGATCGCAACACCATCAACGAAAACCTGGCCCGTTTCGATCAATCGATCTGCTTCACGGCGGGAACACAATCCCATCTCTGACATCAGTTTGGACAATCGCACTCCGGACATCGCGAGGAAAGCCCCTTATTGGCCAGATAAACGCAGTTGCCTAAGAAACTCTCGAGTCGCGCTGGCCGCGTTGCCGGTATAGGTTGCGGGTGACAGATCCATCAAGCGTTTTTTCGCTTCCGGTGGTACATCTAATTGCTCAATAAATGCTCGTAAGGAGTTCCTGTTGATTCCATTATGACCCCGGGTTAGCGCCTTTAGTTTCTCGTAAGGTTCGGGAATGCTGTGACGCCTCATGACCGTTTGAATGGCTTCAGCGAGAACTTCCCAGGCGCCGTCGAGGTCCTCAGCCAGTTGGGATCGATTGATTTCCAGTTTGCCGAGTCCTTTGTTTAGGCTGTTCCATCCAAGCAATGAATAACCGAACGCGGTGCCAAGATTTCGTAGTACCGTTGAATCAGTAAGGTCTCTTTGCCATCGGCTAATCGGTAATTTACCGGCCAGATGTTCCAGCAAGGCATTTGCAATGCCAAGATTGCCCTCTGCATTTTCAAAATCAATCGGATTGATCTTGTGGGGCATAGTGCTCGATCCGACCTCACCCACTACTGGATTTTGTTGAAAATACCCGATCGAGATATAGCCCCACATGTCACGGCTGAGGTCTATCAAGATGGTGTTCATGCGCAATGCCGCATGACACAGCGCGGCCAGGCCGTCGTGGGGCTCAATCTGGGTGGTCATCGCACTGTGTTCGATGCCCAGCATCTCGATAAATTGGCGCGAAATAGAGGGCCAGTCGAGATCAGGATAGGCAGCCAGGTGCGCGTTGTAATTGCCGACGGCACCGTTGAACTTACCGACCAGAGCAATGGTGCTGAAGTCGATGAGTGCTGCTTCCAATCGCGCGATCACGTTCGCCACTTCTTTGCCCACAGTAGTAGGGCTTGCTGCTTGGCCATGGGTGCGTGCCAGCATGGGAATATCTGCAGTGGCGGCGCTGAGATCGATCAATGTCCGACTGACCTTGGCCGCAGCCGGTATCAGAATGTCGTTGCGGGCATTTTTCAGCATTAAGGCATAGGCAAGATTATTAATGTCTTCAGATGTGCACCCGAAGTGAATAAATTCACTGGTGTGATGAAGTTCGGCATGGCTCGCGAAAGTTTCTTTGAGGAAGTACTCAATCGCTTTGACATCGTGGTTGGTGTCGTGTTCTATGGCTTTGACACGTTGTGCATCAGCGAGCGAGAAATCGTTCACCAACCGGTCCAGGAAATCATTGGCGTCACCGGACAGTGGGGGTAGTTCACTAATGCCGGGTTCGGCAGCGAGATAGGTAAGCCAGCGAGCTTCGATCATCACCCGGTAGCGGATAAGGCCAAATTCGCTGAAGTGGTTGCGAAGGACACCCACCCGTGTGGCATAACGGCCGTCAAGAGGCGAGAGGGCGGTCAGCGGTGACAGTTCGAGATTGTTTTCTCGTGACATCTCAAGGGCCGACGTGCACTTAAACAACGAGTTTACCATGTTGGGTTTGGCCAGTAGTAGCAATATGCACCAGTGTTGGGATATCAACACCCTTGGGTATTGCCCAGGGTGACGTTCGGCGCGCACATAAAAAAGGCGACACGAGTACTCGTGTCGTTGATCGGTTTGATGCGATGCTTAACCGGGTGAACAATGACAACAGCCAGTGTGCTTTTTGAGCAATCGCCGGGCGAGGCTGGCGGTGTGGAACCATCATGCAGTGACTATGTCATCCGCGATGCGCTCACCCATGAGTCTGGACCCCGACGGGGCACTTTCGATGCGCTACTCAGCTACTGTGCGGTTCGCTGAGTGCATTTTCTTGGGGCGCTGTGGACCCTAGAAGAACGCTCAGGCCACGGCCATTGGGGTGGCTTTCAGCAGCAATCTTGAGCAGCATGGTGAGTGGCGCCGATAGAAACATCCCAACCGGCCCGAACAACCAGCCCCAGAAAACCAGGGATAGAAAAACGACCAGCGTAGACAGGTCCAGCCCCTGTCCGAGATAGCGGGGTTCTATGACGTTTCCGACTATGACGTTGATGGCAAGGTAACCCAAAGCGACCAAGAGCGCGATATCTGGACCAGGATCGAGCAGTGTCAGCACGATCACTGGGATGGCGGCGATGAGGGAACCGACATAGGGGACGAAGTTCATGAAGAAGGCGATCCACCCCCACAGAAGCGCAAAATCAACACCGATCATTACCAGGTATAGCGCAACGCTAGCTCCGGTTATCAAGCTCATGACTGACTTAATTACGAGGTAGGTCTTGACCGTCTCCACAAAGCGGGCCAGGTGAACAAGAGACTGTTCAGGTCGTGGTAGAAGGTAGTGTATTTTGGCGGGAAACGCTGATGCTTCCATAAGTACGAACAACACGGCAAAAAGAATGAGCAATCCGTTGGCGAGAATATTTCCGAAACCATTAATCAATCGACCGAACAGGGTGACGGCCAGAGCAGGATCAACCAATGCGGTGAAGTCCTGGTGGGATGGATTGAGTCCTTTGTTATCAAGCCAGATTTTAGCGACGCCAAGGTGTTCTGTGAGGCGGGCTTCATAGTGGGGCAGACTGGAGGCGATTTTTTCAACCGATACGCTGAGCAACAGAGTCAGTGTCGTCAACACAAGGACAAGGCTAATGACAATAATGCCCAGTGCAGCCCATGTCGGTAGCCCTGTGCGCTGTAGATAGAATAACGGCGGTGACAGCATCAGTGCGATGAAGCCAGCCACAAGCAACGGAATGACGATGGGGCTGGCTGCTTTTAAGCCGGCGATGATCACCACCAGCGAAGCGAAACTTATGAGAACCCCAGTGGTGACAGGTCGCCTTTCAGAATCCATTCAGTCCAGTCCCTGCAACTGTTGTCGACACTGTTTTTCGATATGATGGAGTTCTCGCAGGGTCACCTCAATGTCATCGTGTTGCTGCTGCAGAGCATGGCGACGTTGTTGGATACGGTCGATAAAGTAACTCAGTTGACCGGACTCGCCCGGGGTCGAATCGTACATTTGGATAATGTCGCCGATTTCACTGAGAGAAAAACCCAGCCGCTTGCCGCGCAGAATGAGTTTCAGCCGGACTCGGTCTCCCGGTGAGTAGACCCGTTGCCTTCCAACGCGTTCAGGACGCAACAACCCTTCGTCCTCATAAAAGCGAATGGTACGGGTGGTGACTTCAAATTCCCGTGACAGCTCTGAGATGGAGTAGGATTCTTGAGCGCCGGTATCAGCGCTCAGCTGGCCTTGCGCATTAATCATAACGGGATTGAGTATAGGACTAATTGACGTTTACGTAAACGGAATCTAGACTGACCGACTCTTTCGTAACGCTGAATATTTCAATGACTTTGCCTGCGGCCAACGTCACGCACCTGGTTGAGGTCGATGTTGACCCGCGTTATCGAGTGCGATTTATCACGGCGGCTAGTCTTTTTGATGGTCATGACGCTTCCATCAACATCATTCGGCGGATGTTACAGGCGGCCGGCGTTGAAGTGATACACCTTGGCCATAATCGCTCGGTCAAAGAAATTGTCGATGCCGCCATTGAAGAGGACGTACAAGGGATTGCGGTCAGTTCCTATCAAGGCGGCCACGTTGAATTCTTTCGCTATATGCTGGATATGCTTCGTGACAATGGGCGCAGTGAGATTCGTGTTTTCGGTGGTGGTGGTGGAGTGATTGTTCCGGAAGAGATTCGCGAGCTGGAGGCTTACGGCGTCACGCGTATCTATTCCCCTGAGCACGGACAACGAATGGGTCTCGAGGGCATCATCGAAGATATGGTCAAACGGGCTGACTTCTATCCCGGTGAGAGTTTGGTATCTGACCTTGAGTCGACCGGTCCTCTGAGTAGGCCAGATTTGGCTCGTGTGATCACGTTGCTCGAAAATGAGACAGCGCCACGTGCGTTGATGACCTCTCTAAAGCAACGCGCCGCGAACTTGGGGCGCCAAGTTCCCGTGCTCGGAATCACCGGAACTGGGGGATCGGGCAAGTCTTCTTTGACAGACGAATTAATTTTGCGCTGGAGATT
>Ga0209402_10002725_pt1 | contig 17395 bp, 13 predicted proteins | sample ArcticOcean_MG_C_3_FD_187437 | JGI IMG/M metagenome (GOLD analysis project Ga0209402, IMG submission 187437) | Marine microbial communities from western Arctic Ocean - ArcticOcean_MG_CB8_126 (SPAdes) (version 2) | ecosystem: Environmental > Aquatic > Marine > Oceanic | place: Arctic Ocean... | reverse complement strand
GGCAATTAAGCTCGCAATAACAAAGCCAAATCCGGACAGAGGGACGGGTTGTGGAAAATAAATGCCACGCTGGGATAAATACCCACCGGGAAATAACTCAATGGCATTGCGCACCCCCGGCAGGCGAGCCAACACCACCCCATAGATGAACAACAGGGTAAGCAGTACGGGAATATTACGCATAATTTCAACATAGATTTCGGCTAATTTGGCTACAAGCATGTTCCCTGAAACCTGCGCAACTCCCATCATAACACCGATTATGGTGGCTAGAATGATGCAGATAATTGCTGTGTATATAGTGTTCAGGGCACCGACAAGAAACGCTCGGCCATAGCTGTCATCTGGCGTATATTTGATCAAAGAAACACTGATTGGAAAACCGGCGCGCTGATCAAGAAAATCAAATCCAGAATCAACGCCGCGCGCTTCCAGGTTCGCCTGGGTCGAGATCATCAGCGCATAAACTGCCCACACGACAAGCGCCATAAATAAAAACTGGATTACAAAAGAATAGACCCGGCCCCGCAATAACGATCTGTGGTTCTGGAATTTAATTTTCTCTAGCAATTGCATAAGAAAGACCGCCAAGTGAATTGTCGGGGAAGACAATGGGCGGGCAATTCAATGCCCGCCCATACTCAACAATGTCGTATTAGCGGAATGCAGGCAATGCCGTATTAGCGGAATGCAGGCAATGTCGTATTAGCGGAATGCAGGCGCGTAAAGCAGACCGCCATCCCTGGGCAACGCATTGACACCGCGTTTCAATTTCAGCGGTGTGCCCTGACCAAGATTGCGCTCGAAGATTTCGCCGTAATTACCGACCTTGGTAATGGCTCTGAGCATCCAGTCTTTCTCCAGACCGATATAAACACCAAATTCGCCTGAAGTTCCCAGCAAACGCTTGATCGTCGGGTTCTTCGTATTAGCGGCCATATCGGTGGCATTTTTGGACGTCACGCCAAGTTCCTCGGCGGTGATCAATCCATTGATGACCCAGGTTACAAGATCTTTCCATTTGTTGTCGCCGTGGCGCACCAAAGGAGATAAAGGCTCTTTTGAGATCAACTCTTTCAGGATGAGGTGATCGCCTGGATTTTTCATGGTTGTACGCCATGCCGCCAACTGACTGGAATCTGTCGTAAATGCATCACACCGGCCCGATTTATAGGCGTTGACCGCCTCCTTTTTGCCTTCAAAGACGACGGCTTCCATTTTGATATTATTCGCCAGCGCAAAGTCAGCCAGATTGAGTTCCGTTGTCGTGCCCGTGGTAACGCAGACGGTGGCACCCTTAAGCTGCCGCGCATCGGTAACACCAAGGTCTTTGCGCACCATGAAACCTTGACCATCGTAGAAAACGATCGTGGTGAAATCGACGCCTTCTTTTGTATCGCGTTTCATGGTCCAGGTCGTGGTGCGCGATGTCAGATCAACTTGTCCGGTGACCACGGCTAGAATTTTCTGCTTCGATGCCAGCGGTACAAAGTTTACTTTTGTCGGGTCATTAAAAATTGCAGCAGCGATGGCGCGGCAAATATCTGAATCCAAACCGGCCCAGTTACCATTTGCATCGGGGTTCGAGAAACCGGGAACACCCTCACTGGCGCCGCAGTTCAAAATGCCGCGAGATTTTACATCCTCCAATGTGCCGGCAAATGTTGTTGATAAGGATGCGGCAAGAATTGCTCCTGCCAAAATCAGCGTCTTAAAAGCCATAATCTGTTTCCTCCTGTTTTTCAATTTCCGACCCTGCGCCGATTAACGCAAAGGTCACTATCACCGTTTATTTTCTTCTTCTACCGCGTTACGGCGGTGACGTCTAATTTTTTTGCGGCCTCATTGACAACCTGATCGAGAGTGAGGAGTCCCGACCACCCATCTGTTGAGGACAACAACAGGAGTGCAAAACCCATCAAAATTGGCAGCAGTCGTTTCATTCCGTGATGATTACATAAAGTGGGAAAGAATTGAAGTTAGAGTTACTTCAGCAACTCTAACTTTAATTTTTAACTCCGGGCCAAGTCAATAAGGAAGGATCAAACTCGCTCTTCTAAAAATGCTTTTGGAATATTGGCGTTTGGATTAACATTATCAATTGGTTCTTCGTGCTCACCGTATCGCACACACCACCATGTTCTCTCATAATGTGAGATATCCTTTCTTATATCTTCCTAATTGCGAAGGTTTAGTATGATTGATATTTTGAAATGTCGCGTCCCAATCATTCAGGCTCCTATGGCTGGTGGCATAACCATACCAGCATTGGTGGCCGCGGTCGCGAATACGGGTGCTATAGGTAGTTTTGGGTTTGCTTACAGTAATGCGCAGAAAATAAACGAAGATCTTATTGCGGCTAAAACACTCACAAAAAATCCAATTAACGCGAATTTTTTTATTTTTAGCCCAGTCACGCTTCCCAATGAGCACACTCAAAATGAGGCATTGTCAGCATTGAATCAATTGCCAAATTCGGAAAATATTTCGCTTAGAATTCCTCAGCCGCCATTTCATTTAGATTTAGAAGAACAACTACAACCAATTTGGGAGCATCAACCAGCTATGTTGACTTTCCACCTTGGCATCCCTCCTCAGGATGTAATTCAAAGAGCACACTCTTTGGACATCTGCGTGGGCATCACGGCTACAAACGAGAAAGAGGCGTTAGCTATCCAGAAAACTGGTGTAGATTTTATTGTGGCACAAGGAATTGAGGCAGGAGGACATAGAGGACATTTTGATGCGGATGACGATTCAGATGAACAACATTCTACGACTGAGTTGGTGACTAGACTTGCAGCAGTTTCATCTTTGCCCATTGTTGCTGCGGGGGGAATTATGGATGGCGAAGACATTCGTAACATATTAAATCATGGCGCTTCAGCTGCACAGATGGGAACGGCATTTTTGTGTTGTGATGAGGCAGGAACCTCTCCAACTCACAAACACTTTATTATGAATGAGCATGATAGAGAAGCTGTTTACACAAAAGGTTTTTCAGGTAGGTGGGCACAAGGCATTAATAATCAATTTATAAAGTTGATGGAAAAAAAACCAGTTCTGCCATTTCCTATCCAAAACATGCTAACAAATCCTGTAAGACAATTTGCTATCAAAACAAACGACGGCGAATACCAAAGTTTGTGGGCAGGTAAATCGTATAAAAAAGCTCGAGCCACGCCTGTTAGACAACTAATCCGACAACTCGTAGACGAATTGAAATTAGCTGATTTGTAGCCGCTTCATTCCCACTAAAAACGACTCCTGATAGGCTATTTTAGCGGTGGTTTTCCTGAGTGGACATAGGGGGACCCCCCAGCTTAGATATGATTATTTTTATTTACACTCAGGGACACTTGAGAAGCGTCATCTAAAAAATTCTGTGACTAGAAAACGATTGCCCTCGCGAAAAACCTGCAATGGATTGCTCAGGAAGGACCCGTTGGTTTAGAATAAACCCTTAATGTTATGGGAGAGAAATAATGAATCGGTTGATTATATTATTTTCATTTTTAGTGTTTTTCATCGCGACGGAAGTAAATGCTGAAAACAAGAAACTATCTGCAAGAGCAGAAGCGAATGATGCCAACGGAGATGGATTACTTCAAAAGAATGAAGCTAAGTATCAAGTAAAGGCTAACTTCGATGCAATAGATTGCGATAAAAATAGTGGTCTAGATGGAGCAGAAATTCGAAGATTTCTTAGTGGCAAAGGGTGTACCAACCAAGTTGCTGGTGCGAATATCTACCATAAGAAGAACTACCCAACCGGCCCTGGCCCATTCCCCGCAATCATAGCGCTTCACACTAGTGGTGGATTTCAAAGCACTAATACGTTAATTGAAAATTTTAGGAGTGAAACCTGGGTCAAAGCTGGTTACGCTTGGTACGCACCCAATTTTTTTGCAAAGCATGGCATCACTACCGCTACTCGAATGGATACTTTTAAAGAATATCGTGAGGATATCGAGAAAGAACTAGCTGCAATAATCACACTAATGAAGGCCGATCCTAAAATAGACAGTAAAAATATCTTCGCAGTTGGCTTCTCAAATGGGGGTTTTTGGACCAGTTTTTTGGCAGGTGAGGGTATAGTTACTGCAGCAGCATCACATTATGGCGTTTGGAGAGCGAGCATGGGGCGTTGGCAAAACCCCTATCCGGCGGCATATTTTTCCTCGAAGAGTTCGCCGTTATTAGCCCTTCATGGCGATGGTGATAGCACGCAAAAACTTAAGTTTTTTGAGCTCGCATGGAGCCTAATTGATGACACGCCTAAAATTGAAAGACATATTTACGAGGGTGCAGGTCATGCTTGGGATTGTTTTCCATCTTTCCCAGGGTTAAAAAAAATATGTACTAACAACTTTGAAGCCCCGAATAGAGAAGTGACGAATGATGCTCTTAAAAGAACACTAGCTTTTTTTAAGAAGCATGCGAAATAATGTCATTCTTTCTAGCTGATGTAGCACGTTTATCTTTTGTTTTGCCAGAAGGCGTATTGTTTGAGCAAAACTCGGTCTAAGCCCCGATCTGGGGAACCACTCCGATCGATAATAGCAGCCCGACCGGCGGTTAGCGCAATTTGGCATCTGAAACATGTGCCCGGGGCAATGGGCCGTGGTTAGTGGTGCATGATGCATGGTGCATGATCCGAGATGCATTCGCCATCGTATGCGCAAAACCTGACCTTCCAGTGGCGCTCCCAGCGATGGTGGCCTCTTCGGGTGAGGCCCGACTAACGGGAGCGTTCGAGACTAATCGGGATCAGGGCAAAAGGGACCCAACCTGACATGCCCCTACCGTCGCACAACGTAGCAATTATTGCGGCAATTTTTTACACAAATAAAAACAGCCGCTCAAACGAGAGCGGCCTATTTTTTCATAACACATTGATATTATTTGTTAAATGGTTGGTTGCGGGGGTAGGATTTGTTCAAGACCCTACAATAACTAGGCATGTGTAACTGCACGCTGTAAGTGGTTGCTGGGGCACGATCTCTACTATTTCGTACACAAGTATCTGCTTTCCTCACAATACCGCGTTAAGTGATTGCGGGGGCTCGAAACCACCGAGAATTGACGATCCCGCCGATTGCAATATGAGGCCCAAATCATACATAGTTTCTACCTCTCCTCCCCGACGACACTGAAGGGCGCCCAGAAGAAGGGATGAGATGTTTCAGGAACGGAGGCCAGGGACATCATGGAGCGGCGGCTAGAGACTAACCGAGTAAATCTGGATTGACCCCTTCCAAGCTTTATGTCTTTATTATGCTATCATGAGTAAGTATTTGAAAATTTCAGAAAAAAAGAACTGGTGGTGGCTACACACTTAAAACGGTAGCAAAAACTCTCATGTGTAATTTCAATGGCTGCCAAAACTCGAGCAGCCATTTACTTTTTTAAAGTCGGCAGAGCTCTGGGCTCGGACGGTCGAAGAAGACTTGAAGGAACGTGGCCTATGAAGACGACTGAATACAGCCGCTTTACCACCAAGGGTGGGGTTATCGCGCACCGCACAACAGAACCTGAAACCTACGAAGGCGCCCGGATGCTGCTAGTCGATTCACTCGACACTCATCTGGGCGTCTTACTTTCTTCCGACTTCGAGTATCCGGGCCGCTATACCCGATGGGATATGGGGTTTATTGATCCTCCATTAGAGGTATCAGCGATTGGTCGATCGGCGTGCGTGCGTGCTTACAACGATCGAGGTCGCCTGCTGACGGATGCCTTAGCAACGCGCCTGCCAGAATTGACTTTTCTCGAAAGCTATACACTGACCACTGATGGCTTTACTGTTGAGATCAAACAATCGACTGAGTACTTCCCAGAAGAACTAAGAAGCAGACAACCTTCAATCTTTTCTCTAGTGCGGGAATTCCTCAATTTTTTCAATGCTCCCCCAGAAGAAGCATTTTTTGGGCTCTACGGCTCGTTTGGTTATAACCTCGCATTCCAATTTGAGCCAATCAACCGCAAACAGAATGCGGATAGCGTCCAACGCGATCTACTGCTGTATTTGCCAGATCGATTGCTGCTGGTAGATCATCAACGAGGCGAAGCACTATGGCATAATTATGAGTTTGAAGTTGCCGGAAAATCAACTGATGGCATTGCGCGCACCGGCCCTGTAGAAGCCTTCAAATTTGCTCCTTTGGAGGTGGCCGAAAGTGACCACAAACCAGGTATTTATAGGGAAACTGTAAGAATAGCAAAGGAACACTTTAAGGCTGGCGACCTGTTCGAGACGGTCCTGGGTATCAATATATGGCAGCCGGCAGAAGAGCTGCCGTCGACGATTTTTCGTCACCTGGTGCAGGTCAACCCGGCTCCTTATGGCTTCTTCATGAACATCGGTGAGCAAGAATATCTAGTTGGCGCATCTCCAGAGATGTTCGTTCGGATTGAAGGCCGCCAGGTGGAAACATGTCCAATTTCAGGTACAATCCGACGTGGAAAAGACCCAATCCATGACTCTAGTCAGATATTGGCTCTATTAAATTCCAAAAAAGACGAATCTGAACTTACGATGTGTACCGATGTCGATCGCAACGATAAATCCCGAATTTGCGCTCCAGGTTCTGTGAAGGTTATCGGACGCCGCCAAATTGAAATGTATTCGCGATTGATCCATACGGTAGACCATGTAGTTGGTACCCTAAGAGAGGAATACGACGCGCTGGACGCGTTTCTTTCCCACGCCTGGGCGGTGACAGTCACGGGGGCTCCCAAGAAATGGGCAATGCAATTCATCGAAGATCACGAACGTTCACCTCGACGCTGGTATGGCGGGGCGGTCGGGGCGGCATTCGCGAACGGCAATATGAATACCGGTCTCACCATACGAACAATTCAGTTCAAGAGAGGAATAGCTTCCGTTCGGGCGGGGGCTACACTACTTTTCGATTCAGATCCGGAAGAGGAAGAAAATGAAATTCACCTCAAGGCCTCAGCCTTTCTAGATGCCATAAGTAAGCCCAAATCCACAAACCACAACGCAGAAATGCCAATGCAGGTGCAAAGTGGAGAAGGACGACAAATTCTACTAATCGATCATGAGGATTCATTCGTACATACTTTAGCTAATTATTTTCGGCAGACTGGCGCAGAAGTAAAGACTATGAGATTCGATTTTGACCTCGGCCAACTGGATACGATCGCACCCGACTTAGTGGTGTTTTCTCCGGGCCCTGGAAAGCCCTCGGACTTCGCAATGAAAGAGACCATAGCCGCCTGTTTGCAACGTAAGTTGCCTATATTCGGAGTTTGCCTGGGATTACAAGGGATCGCGGAGTATTTTGGTGCAAACTTGAAAATTCTTGACTACCCGATGCATGGCAAACCTTCTGCGGTCTCAGTTGAAAAATCTGCACTTTTTACCAATCTGCCGAATACCTTTACTACGGCACGATACCATTCTATCTATATTGAAGCGGATCAAGTACCTGACTGTATCCAAGTACTTGGCCGAACCGAGGACGGAGTCGCTATGGCAATCGGACACAAAAGCCTGCCAGTTTGGGCAGTCCAGTTCCACCCTGAATCGATTCTCACCTTAGAGAATGATCACGGCTTACAGGTGATTCGAAACGTCATCGACATGGTGAACGTAGCGAGCTGACATGCCTGTCACTAGGTAGCTGATCATTCTTAATCTTTTCATCGCCGAACCTCCTCTCCACGCATTAAGGGTTAAAATTGTCACGCTAAAGAAAGCGGGTAAAACGCGCAACGCTACCTGACCGGTCCGGTCATCACCGAGGCTGACTAGCGCTTAGCGCTACTATATAATCGAGGAGGGTGACTTCGTCTGCACCTGACACTTAGCAGAAATTACTGGAACACGAAATTTAGAATGAACGGCGGGGAGTGTCTCGTGCCTTCAGCTCTTTGTCGCCCGTAGGAATAGTGGCATTGCGCCCCACACCACCGCTAACAGGACGGCACCTATGATCTTAAGCCAAAGGATCATGGGAAAGAGAAAGCAGCTAGCAGCGACTAAAAATACGGCGCGTCTCACAGGTGTGACTTCGATTGGGAAGAAATCGGTGCCTTGAATAGCGACGGCCAAGGCGGCGTAGCCAAAGGCATAACTGGCGGCTGCCATAGAAATTTCCAGCCAGCTTCCCTGCAACAACAATTCAGGCATATAGACAAAGCTATAGGGTATTAGAATTAGGATAGTTCCGTACTTCAGCGCAGAAAATCCGGTTTTCATGGGATCAGCCTTGGCAATCGCCGCGGCCGCAAATGCAGACACACAGACAGGTGGTGTGATATTGGACAGGCACGCCGCATAGAATACCACCAGATGGTCTGCATTGACTCTCTGAGAACATTGCAGGAATTCTTTTTCCCCCTTTGTTCCACTGTGCGCGTTTTTGCGCGCGCTATTAGGTACTATTTGGTCTCATAATGTTCGTTTTAGTCAATAAAGATAATCAATAACAAACCCCCGGAAACCCAAGTTTTCCGGGGGTTTGAGTGGTGCCCAGGGGCGGATTCGAACCACCGACACGCGGATTTTCAGTCCACTGCTCTACCGACTGAGCTACCTGGGCAAACAAAACACGTCAATTATATAGCAACTAGAAAGGCAGTTTGACGCTTATAAAAAATATCTATGTTCCTGTCTAGTAACATTGAAGATGATCATCTTAATTGGAATTAGGTCTAGACCCAATACTTTAGTATGACATACATTTGCAGGGCTTCCTCAAATAATGAAGCGCTATCTCTTTCGTTAGTCGAAACTAATGGCTTTTTTCAATGGCGTCAGGTTGATCTCATCAATGACTGTGCCCTGCCGCGCAGAAAATATGCTAATTGCAGCTAGTGCAACATCGTCTGGTTCAATAGCGTTAACGGGTTTGTCCGCAGGGTGGAAATCGAGGTTTTCGAAAAATTGAGTTCGCACCATGCCCGGATTAATAATGCTTACCCGCACGTTGGTGCTAGCACATTCTTCCCGGAGGGACTGGGAAAATCCTCTGAGGCCAAACTTTGCTGCGCAATACAGACTGCCTTTTTTAGCCCCCTCCAGTGCGGCTTCGGAACCGATATACACTATATCTCCTCGTTTCTGTGCCTTGAAATGCGGCAAAACCATTCGCGTTATCACCATGTGGGAAGTTAGATTTGCGCAGATGTACGAATAAATCTGGTCTGCCGAATTATTTTCCAATCCACCAAACTGGCCGTAACCCGCGTTACTGACAAGGCCGTCCAATTTGGGAAATTCAGAGAGAATTTCTTTCAAGATACTCGGTAGGGTTTTCAAATCTGAAACATCGACATCAAAAGTTTTATAGTTATCCGAGTTAGGTTGAAATTTGTTATGGTTTCGGGCAATTCCAATAACTGTCGCCCCAGATTTTAAAAGGTGCTCCGTTATGGCGCGGCCGATACCACTAGAACTACCGGTAACCAAAACATGTCTATCCCTCATCATTTAGCCCGACCTATCGCCTGCGCCTCCGGCGTACATTGAAAAACAACCGTGTCTGAAACAAATTTCGTAAAATTATTATGACAGAAGACGGCCATTTCTTCTTCAATCTCAGATTTATAGGCAACTATCCCATCTCTTTGGGGCAAAGGTCCCGAAAATAGTTGCTCCTCCGGATATAGTTTAAAAATGTCTCGAAACATGGCTAGGGGAAACCTCAGTGGACCATAGCTGACAGAATGAATCGCATAATTTGGCACTGTTGTAAAAACCTGGTCAAACAGTTCTTGATAATGTGTTTTCCAATTTTCTCCATGAATGAGTGGATCAAATCTTGGTCCGACTTTCCAACCCTTTTCAGCCAGTATTTTCATCGCCTGTATACGCTTTTTAATTGGTGGAGCCTTGTGATCAAGAGCATTGGACATAACCTCTGGCATAAGGCTGAAAGCAATTACACAGTTATCGATGGGGGGAATTCTCTCAAATGGTTGTATTTGAATACTTTTCGTCCGAAACTCAATTAAAGCCGAGGTGAACATTTTAAATTCCGGCAATATATGTGCTGCAAACCCTGTAATACTTTCAAGCGCTAATGAGTCACAATCGTAACCAGAAAAGAAGGTAAGACTTTCGTTCGGGTATTGCCGAATTAGATTGTCTATTTGTTCTACAAAACTCTCAAAATTTACAAAGAGGACATAATTTGCAGACGTATACATACCCTGCAAAAAACAATACCGACAGTCATACAAACAATTAAACATATGGGCGAAATAAAAGTTTTTTCTACTACCAATACCAAATCCTTCAGGAGCACGAAGGATGTGCCCTGCATGTTTTCGGGCTAATATTAGAGCTGGTTTAAGTTTTTGCAGGCGAAAATTTTGGGAGCGCTTATTGAATACTTCTCCATACCGCTCGATAGATATATGACGCGCCTTATTGAATCGGGCCAATATGGATCGTGTTCTCGGGTGATCTCTCACGTCTTCTTCGATGTATATCGTGTCAATCAACCTTTACCCCAATCGACTTCGTGATTGTCTAACTTAATTGACAACTTTCGTATGACAGACTTAGCATCTTTACATTCGCCAACATAAGGTATCAGTTTTTTGTTTTGAGCCGTCGCTTGCCATCGTTTTACAAGGTGCATCAACCGGTATTCTTGAGACTGACTGAAATGCCATTTTTTTTTGATTGCATAATATGCTACCGGTAACTCAAGGCGATCATGTTCTTTCTTTGTTAGAATCTCGATTTTACAGACTAATTTAAAGATTTCACTTATACTATCAGAGACCAAATCACTGATCATTTTGCTTGTAAGTTCTGCAATATCTATATTAGGACCATCCGACACTATTTTTAGCACCAAAACCAACTGTTGGCAGGACAAGCGACATGCTATTTCAAAGATAGCTGATCCTTCCATATCAAATAGTAGGTCATTCCCATAATTGGTTTCAGGTTTATCAACCGTCATCAAACTGCTCCGAGCTAAAGTCGATGATAATACTGGACCAGGATATCCACTGCGACCTGTCGATTTGTCTATAATCTTATCGACCAGATAGAGAGTGCCGTAGGTTCCCTCAGCATGTCCTGCAATCCCTACGTTGACCCATCCTGCCCAAGGCGGTGCATTACTCACTTGATGCAGATACATAGTTGCAGCCGCGGCGTGGACTCTACCGACCCCTGATATGGTTAACCAATGGCAATCGGCTATATCTTTAAAGACGGGGTACGGGCCACTGTGGGCAACCCGGGTCATTTGAAATTTCTTGCGGATGGCAATTGACTCAGGTTCCAATGCGACAACCCAACGTATAGCAATGCCCTTGCCCACGGAACGGATTATCCCTGAAATCGGTTATTTTGATTATTATTTTGATTAATAGTCTTTTCCCAATTCTCAAGTTTGCCCGAATACTCCTCAATAACTGCCTGATTGTTCCTCTTAATCGCACCGTTAATGAGTATTTTGAGTTTGCTAATGAGGATTTTCTGGGCGGCCATTTTGTAGACTTCGTTCAAATGCCCTTCAAGTAAAATTTTCTCTAGAGATTTAGTTCGAAATCGATCCATGCCCCAATATTTCTTGGATAGTTGATCTTCATGACCGCCGTATTTGATCGTCAATGGTTGATCAACATATAAAATGGGTTCCTGCGCGCTAACTCGCAACCACAGGTCATAGTCTTCACAGACAGGAAGGTCTTCATCAAATTGGCCAATATTTTGAAACAAACTTTTTTCAATGAGAGCACTGCTGGGGGAAATACAGCATAATTTTAAACAGTCTTTGAATATATATCCGCCGCGCTTTTTGTGTTTCATTAACTGATTGACCCGTTTTCCACGCTTATACCAGTGCTCATCTGTATGTACGAGGCGATGCCCTGGATTATTCCTATTTGCCTTCAGTTGTTCTTCGAGCTTTAACGGATGCCAGGTGTCGTCGGAATCGAGTAGTGCAATCCATACACCGCTTGCGAATAAAATACCCTTATTCCGGGCAGCACTAACACCCAGTTTAGCCTCCTGTATGCATATAACACCTGGATAATCAGTTTTAAGCATAGAGGATGTACCATCGCTAGATCCATTATCAACAACGATGACTTCATCTGGCGGCAGGGTTTGATTTAAAACAGAATCGAGTGTCCGGGGTAATATATACCGTCTATCCAGTGTCGGAATCACAACGGAAATGGATGGGAAGCTGGGGTTCTCGTTCATCAGATCCAAATGATCAATTTACAGCTGCATTATCTGTTCTTATGTCCGGGCAAAAGATATTATATTTTTTAGATAGGCATTACTAATTTCGAGCTGGATATTTATCTTTAACGTATTTATCAACAATCTCCTTAAATTGAGATGCAATATTATCTCCCCTCAACGTGCTCTTCTTTTTGCCGTCAATGAAAACGGGTGCTGCAGGTTGTTCTCCGGTACCGGGAAGGCTGATACCGATATCAGCGTGTTTACTCTCCCCCGGGCCATTTACTATGCATCCCATGACAGCTACTTGCATATTTTCGACACCAACATAACGTTTTCCCCACTCTGGCATCATGTGTCTCAAATATCCTTGAATGTTATCCGCCAATTCTTGAAAAACAGTACTTGTTGTTCTGCCGCACCCTGGACAGGCTGCTATCTGCGGAACAAAAGATCTTAATCCCATGGATTGGAGGATCTCCTGGGCAACAACAACTTCTCTCGTCCTATCTCCGCCGGGCTCAGGCGTCAAAGAAATACGAATTGTGTCCCCAATACCTTGCTGCAGCAATACCGCAAGCGCTGCTGCAGAAGACACAATACCCTTTGATCCCATACCAGCTTCAGTCAAACCCAAATGGAGTGCATAGTCGCACTTGGATGCTAAGTCCCTGTATACGGCAATCAAATCCTGTACCGCGCTAACCTTACAAGACAAAACTATTTTCTCTGGTGGTAATCCTATTTGGACCGCCTCTTTCGCACTCTCGATGGCGGAAGTTACTAAAGCCTCGTGAGTAACAATTCGAGCATCCCTGGGTTCTAGGCGCTTTGCATTTTCATCCATAAGACGCGCTAAAATTTCTGCATCTAGGCTACCCCAATTAACCCCTATTCTTACAGTCTTGTGAAATTTAATTGCCTGCTCAATCATGATAGAAAATTGATTGTTACGCTTCTCTTTAAAACCCACATTACCTGGATTGATACGATATTTTGAGAGAGCCTCGGCACATTCGGGATACTTAGTTAACAGTGTATGGCCATTGTAGTGAAAATCTCCAACGATGGGCGTACTGCAACCAAATTTCTCCAACTGATTTTTTATATTTGGCACAGCTTTTGCCGCATCTTCGGTATTAACCGTGATACGGACAAGCTCCGACCCGGCGTTTGTTAATTCTAGGATTTGATCAACCGTACTTTTGATGTCGGAGGTATCAGTGTTTGTCATGGACTGGACCACAATTGGCGCATTCCCACCAATTATCGTGGGACCTACGGCAACAGGTATGCTTTTTCTTCGTTCTATATTGCCAATATATAGGTTCATATTATTACCTTCCAAAATCGCATTGGATAAATATAGCAAAGCGACATAGACTTGCCACCAAAGATTTGCAATGATTCTCTTCGACTATAATCGGTAACTAACTTTTTAATAAAATCTAATGAACGGAAATTCCTATTTAACGGGTATTGAAATTCCTTCTGGCAAGGATAAGGCCTACGAAAATTTTCCTGTAGGCTCCCTATTTATCCCACCCCGCCTTCGACCACACGTCAATACGTTTTATAGTTTTGCTAGAGCTATTGACGACATTGCGGATTCCAATTCTATCGAAGCACCGGAAAAAATTGAACGCTTAACTGGATTTGAAAATGCAATCTTAGGTAAGGATAAAACTTCGCCAGGATTTTCAAAGGCACATTCGATGCGCCAAAGCCTTGAGGAAACTGGCGTTACTAACCAACATTGCATTGACCTGATAAAAGCTTTTAAACAAGACGCCTCTAAATTACGGTATGAGAACTGGGACGAATTGATTGATTACTGCCAAATGTCCGCAGCCCCAGTCGGGCGATTCCTTTTGGACTTACATGGTGAGTCAAATAAGAAGTACAAAGCATCAGATGCGTTGTGTAACGCACTCCAGATACTAAATCACCTTCAGGACTGCAAAGATGACTACTTAACTCTAAATCGAGTTTATCTGCCTCTAGACTGGATGCAAAATAATGGCTTGGAGGTTGAGTGTTTAGATGCCTCCAAGTCCAGGCCAGAGCTCAAATCTTTAATCCATCGGGTTCTGGATTCTACAGCTGAACTAATTAATCTCGCACAATATTTGCCCATAGATCTTGCAAACAAAAGACTCGCAATGGAAGCTGGAGCTATCCTCAACGTTGCGTCCCGACTTGAAAAAATACTAAGGAGAAAAGACCCTTTGGCAGAATCGGTCAAATTGTCTCGGTCTCAATATGTTTTGGGTTGCCTATTTGGCGCCTCTAAAGCTCTTATCACCGGCTAATCTCTGGTATTTTTGGAGCGCACGAGTACACATGGGAATTTTGGAACTAACAATAATTTTATCTTTAATTATATGGGTGTTTTTAATTTTTTTTCGAGGAAATTTTTGGCTGGCCGATCAAATGTTAGAAGCTGACGTAATCCAATTAGAAACTTGGCCCTCAATTGCCGTTGTAATTCCTGCCAGAAACGAGGGAAAATATATAAGAGCTACTTTACAATCCCTTATGGCTCAAAAATATCCAGGCGAGATTAACATAACGGTCGTTAACGATAACAGCACCGATAATACAGTTGAAGAAATCACTCGCATAAAGGACAAAAGAATTATTATCTCGAATGCTTCTGACCTCCCTGAAGGATGGACGGGCAAGATTTGGGCGTTGAAGCAAGGTATTAATCTATCAATTAAGAATAACCCCTCTGTAGATTTCTATCTTTTCACCGACGCCGATATTGAACACTCCCAAGAAACTTTAAAAATTATGGTCACCAAGGCAGAAAGAGAAAACCTTCAACTTGTCTCTTTAATGGTTCTTTTGAATTGTCGTAATTTTTGGGAAATATTATTAATCCCCGCTTTTGTTTTCTTTTTCCAAAAACTTTATCCCTTCCAATGGATTAATAATCCCAAAAGGTCTACGGCGGGTGCGGCCGGAGGGTATATACTTGTCAGGCGTACCGCATTAGAGGCCGCCGGTGGGATTGACGCAGTTCGTGGCGAGATTATTGATGACTGTGCGATTGGCCGTATGATCAAAAAAAAGGGAATTATTTGGCTCGGACTGACAAAAAACGTTAAAAGCCTAAGGTCATATACTAGGTTGTCAGAAATATGGGGGATGGTAATTCGAACAGCATTCAATCAACTCAATTACTCTGTTAGTGTTTTGCTCGTTACTACTATTGGAATGATAATTATTTATTTAGTACCACCATTTGCTGTCGTTTGGGGATTGGTATTCAACGATGATTTTTCACTTTGGTTAGGAGTTTTATGCTGGGTTATCATGGCCATCGCCTATTTACCCACCCAACGCCTTTATCAGAGACCATTTTGGGAAGCCCTGCTTTTACCTATTGCCGCCTTTCTATATTCTTTAATGGTTATCGACTCAGCTCAACGATATTGGACAAAACGGCATCCTTCCTGGAAGGAACGTAAATATCCGCAATAAATTGTGAATCATTAAGAGATATGATTGAAAATAACAAAATATACGATGCACACTCAGTAGATCAATTTATTAGATCTCGCGTTAAGCGTTCGGGAAGTTCATTCTTTTGGGCGATGCGGCTGATGTCACCACAGAAGCGCAATGCAATCTATTCGGTCTATGCTTTTTGTCGAGAACTTGACGATATTGCTGACGGGAACGCTAAAGAATTTCAAAAACGCAATAAATTAAGTAATTGGCGTATTGAAATCGAAAGTATTTATCAAGCAAAACCAAATACGCTTTTAGGCCAATCTTTAATGCCTACCGTCAATTCCTATAAACTAGTCAAACAGGACTTTATGGATCTCCTTGACGGCATGGAAATGGATATTGGCAATTCTCTTCAAATTCCTGATTTGCCCGAACTTTGGATCTATTGTGATCGGGTGGCGTGTTCTGTTGGCCGCTTATCCAATAGCATATTCGAGTTGGACCGTGAAACGGGTAATAAATTGGCTAAATCTCTTGGAACCGCGCTTCAACTCACAAACATTTTAAGAGACGTCCATGAAGACTACACGAGAGGACATATTTACTTACCTAATAGCTTACTTATTGAGCATGGGATCAATCCGAATAAAATTAATATTGATCACTCTGCGGTATCTGAAACCTGCGAGGTGATTGCCGAAAATGCTCGTGATAGTTTTAACCAATCAGTTCGTATTCTCGCTAGTTGCGAACCAAGAAAGGTTCGGCCTGCACGAATTATGATGACGCTATATCAGCGGTTATTTAAAAAACTTTGTGACAGGGGGTGGATGGATCTTAAATCTAAAGTCAATCTCTCATCCAGAGAAAAACTTTACCTAGTCGTAAAATCTGCCTATTTCGTCTAATTTCGGGTTATTCGATATCTTGACACCACACGATAGTCGAGCGAAAATTATTTATAAGCTGAAACACACTTTTTCAAGCATTCGAGTGATAATTTAGTTTTTTTGGATTACAGTTTTTTTGATGGAAACTAATACTTTAACGGTTGAGGCTCTCGATACTGCTATTGAGGATGCGCTTGGGTTGCTGATATCTAAACAGAAAAACGATGGTCACTGGGCATTCGAACTTGAAACAGACACCACAATTACAGCCGAATATATCCTTTTAAATCATTTCCTCAATAAAATTGATGATGACTTGGAAGGTAAACTTGCAGTTTACCTTCGACGCAATCAAAACAAAGATGGCGGTTGGCCGTTATATAAAGGAGGTGACTTTAATATTAGCGCATCTGTCAAAGCCTACTTTGCATTAAAAATGGTTGGCGATAGTGTAGACATGCCGCATATGAGATCTGCAGGGGAAGCAATCTTAGCGCATGGCGGCGCAGTCAATAGCAATGTATTTACTCGGATTACCTTAGCACTTTTTAGGCAAATACCCTGGCGCGCGGTTCCCGTCACTCGGATAGAAATTATGTTTGCCCCCAGGTGGTTCCCAATCCATATAAATAAGGTGTCCTACTGGACCAGAACGGTAATGGTACCCTTACTAATCCTAACCGCCCAAAAGCCTGCCGCACAAAATCCTAGAGGGGTTAACATAGATGAACTATTTCACAAGCCACCTTATAGAGAGAACTATAAGTTAACTAACCCAACCGGAAAATGGGTCGGCAGCCTAATGTTAGCCTTGGATAAGTTTTTTAGGCCTTTTGAACCCTTAATCCCTAAC
>Ga0209402_10002722_pt1 | contig 17402 bp, 14 predicted proteins | sample ArcticOcean_MG_C_3_FD_187437 | JGI IMG/M metagenome (GOLD analysis project Ga0209402, IMG submission 187437) | Marine microbial communities from western Arctic Ocean - ArcticOcean_MG_CB8_126 (SPAdes) (version 2) | ecosystem: Environmental > Aquatic > Marine > Oceanic | place: Arctic Ocean... | reverse complement strand
GCGATGCGTTGATTTAACCAAACGGCGTTACGGTCCCCGCGTGGACCCGAAACCGTTGAAATTTATTGCTATATGTCCCAAAATCACTCTCCTTTGCAGCCGTGATAAAGACTTGACCAAATGTAGGGAGCAATTCAATCAACCGTGCAGTGCGGTCTGCATCTAACTCTGCAAAGATATCGTCTAACAGTAACAATGGAGGCGTTTCAAGTTGCGTCCAAAGAAATTGAGCTTCTGCAAGCTTTAATGCGGTAGCCGCAGTTTTATGTTGTCCCTGCGAACCGAATGACTGTAGAGGAACGCCGTCCATAGACAAGGTTAAATCATCTCGATGAGGGCCGACCATTGTAACCCCTCTTGCTCGTTCTACTCGTTCAGACCGCTCGATGGCCTCTTGAAAGGGATTTTCCAATTGGGACTCGGAGTCGTAATTGAAGGAAGGCGTATATGCTATTTCTAACGATTCATTTTTATCGCTTATAATACTGTGTAACTTTTGTGCTTCCTTTTTGAATTGTTCTATGACCTCAATCCTTTTTTTCATAATTCGAACGCCGAGAGCTATTAAATGCGTATCCCATACTACGAGGTCAGAGGTACCGCCACGCTGACTCTGAAGCATTCTCAACGCCTCATTGCGCTGTCGAACAACACGTCGGTAATCCTGCAAAGTGGCCAGATAGCCCGTATTGGATTGTGATATGGCAATATCAAGGAATCGTCTGCGAAAACTCGGACTACCCTGAACCAATTGCCGGTCATCGGGAGCCATAACAACGGCGGCAAGCAGTCCATATAATTCAGACAAGCTTCTTTGGGGCTGTTGATTAATATAAACTTTCTTACCTGAGTACCGGGCGTAACGTATATCCAACTCTATTTCTCTTCCAACCGAAGAAATGCCTGCGCCATTAATCTTAAAAAAATCCGCATTCAAATTAACGAGCTCTTTATCTGAGGCGTCCCGGCAAGATCGGGCAACGCATAGATAATAGATAGACTCTAATATATTTGTTTTACCTTGACCGTTTATGCCTACAAAAAGGTTAGCAATAGGATCACAGGTTAAATTTAATGATCCATAGTTCCTGAAATTTGTAAGGGATAGGGCTTGAATATGCACCTTCGTTACTTTCCGGTACGTGTTAGTCCGTTAAACGTAAGGGCATGATTAAACACAGGTACTCTTCGCCGTCTGTTTCTTCCGAAGGCATAATCAAGCCTGCGCTGATCGGCGTATCAAGCTTAAAGACAACATTTTCACTCTCAATCCGCTCGACCACATCAAGGATATAACGATAGTCATACGCCGTGTCGAGCGTATCCCCGTCATATTCTGCGGGGACTTCCTCTTTTGCTTCTCCCCCGATATCGTGACTTGAGGCCGATAATTCTACAAATCCCGGTCTTGCTGAAAATCGGATTTGACGCGTTGTGGCATTCGAAAGGACCGATACACGTCGTACAGCACTTTGTAAAACTTCCCGGTTTATTGTCACGTCTTTATTATTATTTGTTGGTATGACCTTATTATAATCCGGATATGTTGCTTCTATCAACCGGGAATATAAAGTTGTATTTTCCAACTCAAAAACAATATGATTTTCCCCAATTGTTATTTGTGGTGGAATTTCAGAATCACCTATTAGGCGGGCCAGGTTATTTAACGCTTTCGGCGGAATAATAATCCCGTCTGTAACGGTTTCTGATATCTCACATGGCACCTTTGTCTTCGCCAATCGATGCCCGTCCGTGGCAGCCATAAGTATCGAGCCTTGCTCAATTTGGCAGAACGCTCCCCCAAGCCCAGGTCGCGTTTCATCCGTAGATACGGCAAATATGGTTTTTCGTATCAGTCGTTGCAGGACAGATGCCGGCACCGACACACTTTGCTCTGATTGTATATCGGGTAACGTTGGAAATTCTTCTTTGTCTATGCCGATCAGGCGAAACACACCACGATCACAACGAATGACAACTTTTACTTCGTCAACCTCAATATCAACCGGTGTGTCGGGTAATTCGCGTATCATTTCTGCAAACTTTCGTGCCGGAACAGTAATGGAACCCGGCTCAGATATTTGGGCTGGCACCATGGTCATAATAGATAAATCCAAATCGGTCGCCCCGATTCGAAGGTGCCCATCTTCTGTTTCCAATAAAATATTAGACAAAATCGGCAATGTAGTTTTCGGTGGAACCACATTGAGGACAGTCTGAATGCCACTCAATAACATGGAACTTGCCGGGACTGTTACTTTCACAAGCGTCTCCTTATGAGCGTGGTATCAAATCTTTTACAGCCTACATTGTCATGCTGGTAAATCACTATGATTGTTAGATATTGTGGGATGTGAATATACGGCATTTAGTATAGCTTATTAGGTAAGTACCGCGTTAATCAATTTCAAGCTAAAATAGATAGTCTTTTTCTTTAATTTATTGTGTGCGTGTATACTACGCGATTTTAATAAAAAGGCAAGCAATTTCTATTGTATATTACACTATGAATCTCGTGTTTTTACCCGGCGCAGAGAACCATGCCTTGAAGCTTCCCTGTATTTGCCCAGACCGAATATAAGAACGGGGTAAATTGGGGGAGTATGTGTTGCATCCATCGATACGGAATAAAACAGTATTGGAATTGGAGACTTTATAAAATCATCAGTAGTAACTGATTTTTGGTTCGTGTTTTTGAGTTATCCCCATTTACAACTGCTCTTTATCTATATTTTATATTATGTAATTACAAAGAGTACTACTAGTACAGGGTGTGGATATGTGGATAACTCTTATTTTCATATGTGTAAACAGCTTTAAAATATGAAAATACATAAATAAAAAGGGTGTGGATAACTATGTGGATATCTCACATGTTATTCACACCCGTGTTCAATTTGATTCCGTCAAAATGTTATCCACATAGTTATCCACATAGTTATCCACAGTATTAATCTATTCCACAGACTTCTTTATTTGGTCAAGTGAACTTTGAATTTCTTTATCTCGACCAATCAGATCTTCGATAGCCTGGCATGAGTGTATAACGGTTGTATGGTCCCGACCGCCAAATCTCAATCCTATTTCTTTCAATGATTCCCCCAGCATCTGTCGACTAAGATACATCGCAACCTGTCTCGCTAAAACCACTTCTTTCCGACGGGTTTTCGCTGAAAGAATATCGACCCGTAAATTATAATATTTTGCTACACTCTGTTGTATGTCTTCAATATCGATGACTCTTTTTTGTCTCTGAATCTTGTTATTCAACACTTCTCGAGCAACATCAATCGATATGTCGCATTGACTCAAGGAAGAATACGCCAACAAACTCAACACAGCACCTTCCAACTCTCGAATATTTGAGGTGACCTGGTCAGCGACAAATGCAATGACATCAGTATCTATGGTCAGACCATCCTTTTCTGCTTTTTTCTGTAGTATGGCTACCCGCGTCTCATAATCTGGTGGCCTGATATCTGCAAGTAGTCCCCACTCAAATCGAGAGATCAATCTCTCCTCCAGACCTGCTAATTCTTTGGGAACACGATCGCTTGTCAGAACAATCTGCTTTCCATTCTGTCTGAGTACGTCAAAAGTGTGAAAAAACTCTTCCTGGGTTCGGTTTTTATTCCCTCTGGAAAAAAATTGAATGTCATCAACAAGAAGCATATCTACATTTCGGTACGTCTGGGCAAATTGTTTTGTCTTCTGTTCCTGGATAGATTCAATAAATTCGTTGTAGAATTTCTCAGAGGATACGTATCTGAACCTATCTATGGTTCCCTGTTCCAATGATTCGTGGGCAATCGCTTGTGCCAAATGAGTTTTACCTAATCCTACCCCGCCATAAATGACCAGGGGATTAAAGGTGTACTGGCCGGGAGACTTCACAACGGCAAGTGACGCTGCATGGGCATATTCGTTACATTCACCGACTACAAAATGATCGAAGGTGTAATGGCCATACAAATTGTCTTGCGTTTTGTCTTCTTGAGGTTCCGAACGTGTCACGGTAGGCGTATAGGTTACGGGCCGCCTGGTTTGCACTGGCGTGATGGTCTGCTCGTCTTCAGATATCCGGAAATCAATTAACACCTCACGACCAAGTTGACGCACCAGAACTTGTTTGATTCGATCGTGATAGTGTTCTTCCAACCAATCTAAAAAAAACTGACTGGGGACCTGAATTATGAATCTGTCCTGGGTAAGACGATATCCATTGGTCGGTTTAAACCAGGTATCAAAGGTACGATGATGAATCATTTCTTTTATAACCGAAAGACATTGTAACCAGATTTGATCGGGATCTTCTTGTGACATACGTTATACCTTCTACATGAAAAAGCTGTAATGCTACGATATTTAATTAGTTATCCACACAGTTATCCACACAGCCCGACATATTTTTTACTATTGAAAATATTAAACTTAAGTCTAAAGTTTGAAAACGTATTGTAGTTATCCACAATGTTGTAAGTATGGATCTGGATATCTCCCTGAACAGAACAAATGATATGATACAGTCTCGCTTAAGTCAAGGGCTTTCCTTATAAGTATACCTGCAATTCAACAGACAAAAATGTCTTGACAAAAAGGCAATAATTGACTATTCTTCGAGGCTATTGTTTACATTTCACAATAGTAATATTCGATGGTTTCTGACTTTACTCTTAACCTCTCCATTTTACAGAGATGAATATCTAACTATACATTTTATGGGAATACGGTTTATTTCCAGAGGAGATTCATTGTGAAACGCACTTTTCAACCGAGTAATTTAAAGCGTCATCGCCGTCATGGCTTTCGACGTAGAATGAGCACACGCGCAGGTCGTCTGATTTTAAATCGACGCCGAGCCAGGTCGCGGGTTCGTATTTCTGTGTGATGAGGATGGACGGTCAGCATGTCTCGAGGCGGTAAAAGATATCCTCGTTGTGAACGCATGCAATATAAATGGGAATTCGACCAAGTAAAGAAACAGGGCCAGTCTTTCGCCGGTAAGTTTATCGTCTTGTCGTTCTTAAAGCACAATCTTAACAGACGACGGATTGGATATATTATTACAAGACGAATCGGGTCCGCTGTTATTCGAAACAAGATTCGACGTAGATTACGTGAGATATATCGGTCACATCATCATTCTCTTACATCCGGTATTTCCATTGTTATTATTGCAAGGCCATCAGCTTCGAGAGCATCTTACCGGGAATTTGATAAAGAGTTTTTGAATCTATACCAATTAGCACATGGTTCATTATGGGACTCAACATAAGCTTTATTTCAACCCGGCTGTGTATCTGTATTATTAAGGGATATCAATTATTTTTCTCCCCCTTCTTTCCTCCACAATGTCGGTTCACCCCTTCATGTTCAAATTATACGCTTGAGGCTTTAGACCGATATGGCTTGCGTATCGGTCTGTACTATGGTTTAAAACGTCTCTTAAAGTGCCATCCGTTTCACTCCGGTGGCTATGATCCTGTAAAATAGTTTTTTTTCTTAATGAGATCGAATCCGGCTATATTGATTTGCGGTCTCTGGAATTGTTCATTATGGAAAAACGTGCAGTACTTGCTTTTGTATTAATTATTATGATATGGATCGGATATTATTATTTTGTCATTCCGATGTATGTCCCAACATCTGAGCCGGTTTTTACCGAAGGAAGCGGCAATCCAAACGATATTTCCTCTCAACCGAATAATAATACGTCTCCCAATAATACATTCCCTCCGGTTGATCCTCCTGTAAAATCGTTTCGAGAAGCCCGTGTAAATGAAGGCGGTGAGAACGTCTCGCCTTTTTCTTCGGATCAAATTCCAACCAGGATAGATCAGAATAGGAATCGAGTGGCCGATAGTTGGGACCGATCTGAACAGGTGACTTTTTTATTCTCTGCACCCAGCGATGAAAATCCTCAAGACGTGCTTATCGAAAGTGAATATTTTCGCGGCATCATTTCTACTCAAGGTGCTAACATAACCAGTTGGCAATTAAAAAAATATCGTGGCATCGATGGCCCCTGGGTGGAGTTGATTCCACAGGGACGAGAATATGGTCCTGATATTATTCTCACCTCCGAAGAAGGGCCTTACAGTTTACAGAATGTCATGTTCGATTCTAATCGAGATCGTTTAAATCTTAGTGAAAGTAAAAAACAGGGTACTTTGGTTTTTACTGGTACAACTCAAAATGGTTTAACCATTACAAAGCAATATACTTTTAATAATGACAATTATGCTTTTGAGATAAAAGTAGGTATGAATGGGGGTGGGAATCTTCCCTTAGGAAGTAAATACTACCTGAGATGGGGAGGTGGTATCCGGGTTACTGAACAAGATGCCAGTCAGGATCTGCTCGCTTTTCGTGGGTTTGCACAACTCGGAGACACATTCATTGATGAAGATGGTCTTGGTACAGAGATTGAAGATCCACGGGCGGAAACAACGGGTGAACTTCTCTGGACTGGTGTTCGGAGTAAATACTTTCTTGCTGCTTTTATTCCTCAGGACAACCCCGGTAAAGGGTATCGGTTAAATGGTCGGCCTGTCAATACGGGGGAAATTCAGGACAGGCAAATATCCGCTGAGATATCCATGACCCTCTCCTCCTCTATAAACGACAAGTTCTTAATATATTTAGGCCCCGTGCATTACGAAACACTCGAATCTTACGGATTTGGACTTGAGAATGCTGTTGACTTAGGATGGTCGATCATCAGTCCGGTAAGCAAAATCACACTATCAATGCTGGTTTGGTTACATCAGTTTATTTCTAATTACGGAATCGTTATCATTATCCTCTCAGTATTTGTTAAGATTATACTTTTTCCGCTAACCTACAAAAGCATGAAAGCCACTCAAGGTATGCAGCAGATACAACCCCAAATGGAAGCTTTGAGAGAGAAACATAAGAATGATTCTCAGAAATTGAATAAGGAGATGATGAAGTTATATAAGGAGGGTGGTGTAAATCCTTTGGGGGGGTGCCTGCCTATGGTTTTACAAATGCCCATTCTCTTTTCACTATATACGGTTTTCAGCAGTACCATTGAATTACGCGACGCCCCCTTTATAGACGCCTGGATCAATGATCTATCTCTAAAGGATCCGATCTACGTCCTGCCTGTTTTAATGGGTTTAACGATGCTTCTCCAGTCCAAAATGACTATGAAAGATCCACGGCAGGCGATGTTTATATACGTGATGCCTATTGTTTTATTCTTCATTATGAAAGATTTACCCTCCGGCCTTATTCTCTATTGGACGATGGTTAATATTCTGACCATTATTCAACAGTATATTCAAAACCGATTTCTTCCAATCTCTCCTGCTACAACCTGATTTCAAATTACCTTATCATCTATTTTGATGGTTATTTTCTCTCATCAATCATGAAAATTCGGTTCGATGATACTATTGCAGCTGTTGCCACTCCGCCTGGTGAAGGTGGCCTTTGCGTTATTCGTATGAGTGGTCCATCCTCATATAAAATAGCCGATCGCGTGTTTAGAGGTTCTTCTGTTCCTTCTGAGTCTAAATCACACACTGTTTTGTATGGGAATGTCATCGATCCAGCAACCCATTTTATCATTGATGAAGTGCTCTTGACCATCTTGCGAGCGCCCAGAACCTATACGAGAGAAGATGTCGTTGAGATCAGTGGCCATGGTGGGACGATTTCCAGCAGGCGGATTCTTGAAGTTCTAATTAATAGTGGTGTTCGGCTCGCTGATCCTGGTGAGTTTACTAAACGTGCGTTTATTAATGGTAGAATTGATCTAGTACAGGCAGAGGCCGTTGCTGAGTTGATTAGAGCTCGGACCGATGCATGCGCCCGCTCTGCCGTTAGGCAACTTGGCGGTCAATTTTCATCGACGATTGGTGATTTGCGCCATCGGATTTTATCTGTTCTCGCCCTTATCGAGGTTGGGCTCGATTTTACAGAAGAAGGCCTTAAAGAGATAGAGCAAGGCCATATTTTACAGCTGCTGAATGGAATACAAGATGATTTAGTTGAAGTTTTTAATCGTGCTGTTAAATATCGTGTGCTAAAAGACGGCGTTCGGGTCGCTTTAGTGGGTAAGCCGAATGTAGGCAAATCTAGCCTTCTCAATCATCTTCTCGATCGAAATCGTGCTATTGTTGATGCCAATCCTGGTACAACTCGGGACACTATTGAAGAAACCATAGATCTTAATGGTCTTCCCGTTACTTTTGTTGATACGGCTGGGATACATAAATCCCAGGATCCTATTGAAAATCAAGGAATTTCAAGGGCTCAGAATGAAATACGAGAGGCAGATCTTGTTCTTGTAATAATTGATGCGTCTTTACCTCTCATTCAAGATGATTATTTTATTCTGAATTCAATTCCACATGAACGTGTTTGTATGGTTCTTAATAAGTCTGATTTAGAAATTATGGCTCAGATTCAACCTCATAAAACTCAATATGAGTATAAATCTATATATACTTCTGCCCTTAATGGCGCGGGGATTGATGCATTAAAGATGCTTATATTTGAATCTGTAATTTCGGATGATATCATCTTTGAATCAGATGTCCTCATGAATTCAAGGCACCACGAACAATTATTATTGGCTCAGAATAAATTGGCACAAGCTGTCCATATCATGACGATAGATGAGGGGTCTGAGGTCGCTGCAATTGAAATTCGTGATGTTGCGGTTCACTTGGGATCAATTATCGGTCTTGATATCGGTGACCAGGTTCTCGACCTTGTCTTTTCACAGTTTTGTATTGGGAAATAATGTTCCACGTGGAACATTCTCTTGGGGTGGCCTGATGGCTAACTTTGATGTTATAGTGGTAGGTGGTGGGCATGCAGGGTGTGAAGCCGCATTGGCATCTGCACGTTTGGGGGTAAAAACTGCAATGGTTACCCTCGATTCATCTAAAATCGGTCAGATGTCTTGTAATCCTTCTATTGGTGGATTGGGTAAAGGTCAATTGGTCAGGGAGATTGATGCTTTGGGTGGCGAGATGGGGAAAGCCGCTGATGCGACCTCCGTGCAGGTTAAAATGTTAAATACTCGAAAAGGACCTGCTGTTCAATCACTTAGGTCTCAGAATGATCGGGTAGCCTACCGGGTGTATATGCAAACTGTAATCGAAGACACCGCCAATCTCGAGGTTATAGAGGCCGAGGCAAAGGGCCTAAAAATCGAGGGTGATATTCTACAGGGCATCATTGTTGGAAATGGTGAAGTAATAAAATGTACGGCTATAATTGTAGCTACGGGGACTTTTTTAAATGGCGTAATGCATATAGGTTTAGAAAATACACCCGGAGGCCGATTTGGTGAAAGTCGATCTGTGGGATTTTCAGACGCATTAAAAGCTTTGGGTTTTAACATTGGCCGCCTCAAAACAGGCACACCGCCAAGGCTGGATGGGGATACCATAAATTACGATGATCTTGAGGTGATGGATGGTGATACCAGTCCTGATTTCTTTTCCTGGGATAGATTTACGCCGGACGATGAACAACTACCCTGTTATATGACTGCAACCAACAAAAGAACGCACGATATCATTCGGTCCGCCTTGGATCAATCCCCAATGTATACAGGTAGAATCACCGGACAGGGGCCGAGATATTGTCCCTCTGTTGAAGATAAAATTGTTCGTTTTCATGATAAAGATAGCCATCAAATCATTATCGAACCTGAGGGCAGGCATACCTCCGAGGTATATATAAATGGGTTTTCAACCAGCCTCCCCGAGCCAATCCAGGATCTGGCATTACATACGATTAAGGGTCTTGAAAACGCCGATATCTTACAATATGGTTATGCTGTCGAATACGACTTTGTTCCACCAGATCAAATTACACGAACCTTGGAAACAAAGCTGCTTCGAGGATTATATTTAGCCGGGCAGATAAATGGTACAACAGGATATGAAGAGGCGGCATCACAAGGGCTTATTGCCGGGATCAATGCTGCCTTAGCTGTTCGAGGAGATAATGCATTTATTCTTGATCGCGGAGAGGCTTATATCGGTGTAATGATAGATGATCTAATTACCAAAGGGGCGGAAGAACCCTATCGTATGTTTACATCCCGTGCTGAATATCGACTTTTCCTAAGACATGACAACGCAGATTTGAGATTGGCAGAAAGATCATATGAGATTGGTTTAATATCATATGAACGAATCAATACGGTAAGGGACCGGATCGAACATATAAAATTGGAAATCAATCGTTTAAAGCACACATATGTACAGCCCGGTGATGTAAATCATGCGTTGTCCTTAAAGAAATCCTCTCCGATATCTGAACCTGCGTCTCTATACCAATTAATATCTCGGCCTGAAATTGATTATCAAGATCTTGGATCGGTTGATTTATCCCGTCCGAATTATGATGAATTTACCATAAAACAAATACAGATTGGTATTAAATATGCCGGTTATCTCGATCGTCAGGATCAGGAGATCCAAAGGATGCGACGATGGGAGTCTCGCGCAATTCCTAATGGAATCATATTTGAGACCTTACACGGACTTTCGCACGAAGCTCGTGAAAAATTAGATAAGATGAAACCTGAAACGATTGGTCAAGCTTCGCGAATACCTGGCGTTGATCCCTCCGATATATCCATTCTCATCGTACATATTGAACGGTATAATTCCTCCCTATCCTCGAAACGTAAAAATGTTTCACGTGGAACATCTGTTTAAATCATGTCTACTTTTGATCATTTTATTGAAACAGCACATGTAAATCAATTCGAACTAAGTGAAAATCAAATTGATTTGTTTCGCAGGCTCTGGAATGAATTCGAGCGGGGCAACAAATGGGTTCAATTAGTGTCTTCAAACGACTTGAGTCGAATGCCGATGCGTCATTTTTTTGATTCGATTGCACCTATATTGTTTGGTCTGATTCCTCAGGAAGGTAAAGTTTTGGATATAGGAAGTGGTGGCGGTCTACCTGGACTTCCTCTCGCGATTTGCTATCCAAAATCAACATATACCCTAGTCGATTCAAATCGAAAAAAAATGACCTTTGTTCGTCATGTGGTGAGAACCTTGTCCTTAAACCACGTGTCTGTATTGACGGACCGTATTGAAAATTTACTGGACAATCCTGAGTTCGAAAATAGTTTCGATGTCTGTGTGGCCAGGGCTGTTACTTCAATTGAAAAACTGGTTGTGTGGGCCACGCCGTTGTTAAAGGAAAATGGCCTGCTGGTTTGTTTTAAAGGTCCTGCACCTGAATCTGAAATTGATCAAGCTGGAGAGGTTGCCGCGATGAATCAATGTAGAATTGAAAATGTGTTTTATGTAAAAGACTTGGACGAAATGAGTAATATGAGTCTGGTGGTGATTAAAAGAGTTGGATGTTAATGTGCCCATGGTCATTAATCGTATCTTTGGTTCCCCCTACATCTAGGCTGCTTTGCTACTGGACGAGAATTCCTCAAGTATCTTTCCATGGTACTTTTAAATTTGTTGCCTAAATACAAAACCTATTCCTGCGGTCCGTTTTACAAACATTGATCGTCTGTCGAATTGATAGAGCCGTTGATTAAATATATACTGGAAAAGATCGGGTAGCGTTCATGACCGTTTTGTGGAATAATTGAATAAGAATTTCAGATGGTTATATTGAAAATCGTTTACACGTTTTGCACGTATAAACGAAAAATTGAGCATGAAGAGTAAAATAGAACCCCATTTTTAACGATATTTGATATGACTTTGGATTTTTATAGCTAAGATATGGGGAGAACGGGTTTACATAATAAAACTGGCAGTTAAGTATTTGTTTTAGAGTTAGATACAATAGGTTTTAAAATTAGCAGTTTCGTTGTCTCGATAGATCCCCAAGACCACCAAGCAACATCACTTCAATTTCATCACCAGCTTTAAGAAACTCTTGATCCTCATGTGTGATAGCCAACCCATCTGCAAGAGACATGGATCGGAGAATACCAGAACCCTGGGCACCAGTCCGTGAGGCATAGATCAGATTTTCTCGCCGTTGAAGTTGCATGCGAATAAATTGCTTTCGGCCAGAGACCTTCTTGATGTCTTCAAGTAAAATAGCTCGAACGGATGGGCGGTAGAGATGGGTATATCCCTGCATCTTAAGAAGAACCGGCCGAGTGAACAATTCGAAGGTTACCATAGATGCAACAGGGTTGCCTGGTAATCCAAATGCCAGCGTATCCTGAATCATCCCGAACGCGAGGGGCCGGCCAGGAGTCATAGCCACTTTCCAGAATTCCATCGTCGTACCCAATGCCTCCAATGCCGATTTTACGAAATCATATTCACCAACAGAAACGCCGCCTGAGGTGATGATGACATCCGAAGAAAGCCCTTCCCGTAATTTTTGTTCAAGGGCTTCCTGGGTGTCATGGCAAATCCCAAGCCGAATAACTTCAGCGCCAGCATCCAGAACCAGGGCAGAAAGCGTATAGCCATTACTATCGACAATCTTTCCATCTTCCATCTCGTCATCGATATCAATTATTTCATCACCGGTAGATAAGACCGCAACCCGCGGTCGTCGATATACGGATATATAGGCTCTATTGGTAGATGCTAATAGACCGATCTCAGCAGGGCGAATTAATGTACCAGCGGGAAACAATAAATCCCCATCTGTAATATCTTCGCCAACCCTTCGAAGATCCACACCGGTTGAGGTAGGTTGGAAAACTTGAACATGATGCGTATCGAGCCGCTCGGTAATTTCAGACCGTAAGATGGCATCGGCCCCCTCAGGGACTGGTGCACCTGTCATAATATGAATGGCTTGCCCGGATTCCACTTTGTTTTTTGCCCTATAGCCAGCAGGTAAGTCTTCAATGATTTGAAGCGTAACAGGATGAGTTGGAGAGGCAGAGCGGGTGTCAGCAGCCCGAACCGCAAAGCCATCCATGGCGGAATTATCCCATGGCGGTTGATTCCGTGTGGCATAAACATCTTCGGCCAGAACGCGATCCATAGCTGAAAATAAGTCGACCCGCTCAGTGCCAAGAGGACGAACTTGATCTAAAATCGCATCACGCGCTTCAATTACAGAAATCATACATGGTCTACCTTATAGATTTAAATGACAATTCAATTACCAAACCGGCCGCATTAACAAGACCGATACCGGACTTCCTTCAGCAATAGAGGTAAGGCCTGTTTCAACAACGACAAGGCCGTTTGTACCAGACATGGAACTTAGCATGCCAGATCCCTGACCAGAGACGGTGGAGGCCAGAAATTGTCCGTTTTGGTAAATTATGCGGGCGCGAAGATATTGACGTCGGTCCCCACCACCGGTAAGGTCGTTTGTTAGGATCGCAGTGATTGTGGGCAAGGGCCATTGAGATGGAGCAAATCCCGTCATTTTACGGATCGCTGTCCGCGCAAATAATAAAAAAGAGACCATACATGAGACGGGGTTACCAGGAAGACCAAAAAACGGTTTGCCTTGTAACAGTCCGAAGGCAAGAGGCTTTCCCGGTTTCATCTGGACACGCCAGAGTTTCATCTCAGCACCCAAATCCTGGATGACTTTCTTTACAAAGTCATAGTCCCCAACAGAGACCCCGCCGGTAGAGAGAATAACATCGGCGTGTAGAGCAGATTGGATCGCCGACCGAATATCGTCCTCCGTATCACGCGCAATACCCAGGCTTACGGGGCGACCACCGGCTTCCCTCACCAGTGCAGCAAGGGAATAACTGTTGCTGTTGACAATTTTACCGGGCGTCAGCACGTCGTCTACATCTACAACCTCATCGCCGGTTGATAAAATAGAAACCGTGGGTTGCCGCCTGACGGAAACAAATGATCGCTGAAAAGAGGCCAGTAAACCGATTTCTCCCGGTCCAAGTTCTGTGCCGGTTGACAAGACCATTTGTCCCTTTTTTACATCTTCACCCTGATATCGCACATTCTGACTGGGGCGCACAGGTTTGAGAATTTGAACGAAACCATCTTCCTGGACCGTGTTTTCAACCATAACAACGGCGTCCGCTCCATCAGGAAGTATTGCGCCCGTCATAATTCGGGAGGATTTACCCTGCACAACCTGGTGAATGGGAACCGCACCGGCCGGAATCTCTTCAAGAACCGTAAGACGGCAGGGCATTTGTTCAGATGCATGTTGCGTATCTTCAGCCTGGACGGCATAGCCGTCGACAGAAGAATTGTTATGTGGCGGAATATCATAATTCGGAGCCACATTTTCGGCAAGGACACGGCCCAGAGTCTGCGACAGGGAAATACGTTCAATCCCGAGCGCAGAGACCGAATCCAGAACGATCTTCTGGGCTTCTTCTACCAGGAGCATCCTATCTGTTGCCATAGCTTTTATAAACCTCCATGTATAATCATTTCATAGCGGCTGGTTAACCAATCTTATTCTGGCCGATGTTTCGCCATATAGGTTTCAATATCTTCAATCGTCCGCGGGGCCGATCCAGATAGCAATTCATACCCTTCCGGGGTAACAAGGACGTCGTCTTCAATACGGATGCCGATGTTTTTGTATCGTTCAAAGGTGGGCTGAATGGCTTCGATCAAGGCTTGATTCTCAGGCGTATCCTCCAGATAGTCTAATGCATCTTCTCGAATATAAATGCCCGGTTCGACCGTAAGCACCATGCCCGGCTCAAATGGTGTATCACGACCACCTACATCATGCACATCCAGGCCTATCCAATGACTGGTGCCATGCATGAACCACAATCTGTATTGTTTGCCGTCCATCTGGGTGATGAGCCCAAGATCTTTAAGGCCATCTTTAATAATATCCCGCGCAATAGTATGAATTTTTCGGATGGACAGACCTGGTTTGACGGCAGAGATAGCCGTTTCCTGAGCTTTCAACACAATCTCATATATGGCGCGCTGGTCCGTCGTGAATGTGCCGCTAACAGGGATGGTTCGAGTGACGTCCGCTGAGTAATGATCTACGGATGCCCCGATATCAAGAAGCACAAGCTCGTTTTCATGTATGATCTCACGATTGTTTTCTTCGTAGTGTAGGGTCGTTGCATTCGGGCCCGAGGCTACAATTGAAGGAAAGCCCCAATGCGCCCCGTGTTGACGGTATGTTGAGAGTATAATTCCATCCAGAACAGATTCGTTCAAACCGGGAGGGCGGCGATGTTGGGCTACGGCCCTCATTACATTTCGATGTGATTCAGAGGTAATATCAATAGCTCGGCGTAATTGTTTGATCTCATAGGCCGACTTCGCGATCCTCAAATCCGTAAAAATAGGCATGGTATCCTTAGGATGAACGCCAGGGAACCGAGAAAGTGTATTCTTAAATGCATGCGCAAGGGGGTATTCAGCCATTTCAGACGATTGATTGCCCATCAGCCACACATCTGCATGATCACCGGCGACAGCCTTTGACAACGCCTGGTAATCTCGGTCATCGTCTGCCTGCCTTTTATCATACGTCTTCCCACGCAACACCGCATTGAGAAAAGGCTCAAATTCATAGGCATCCCAAATATGAGATATATTGGACATCCGCTGTGCCTCTTCATGACTTAGCATGTGGCCTGTCCACACTTCTCTCGATGGATCACGTTTGGGTAGAAATAAAATAGCCCGTTGATCATAATTCTCCGGCAATAGGACCAGCGTAATGCCGGCCTGGTTAATGCCCGTCAGGTAATACAAGTTGTTTTCCTGTCTAAACGGATAGTATACATCATGACTGAAGTTTTTAGGTTCGTTGCTGAACAAAATCATCAAGCCAGGCCCCATTTTAAAAAGCGCCTGCTCGCGACGTCGGGATAACTCCTCCGCCCTAATCCGTGTGTTCGAGGCCTCGTTAAGAAGCGTATCAGCGGGACCGCCATAGAGGTCTGAATTGAAAAGGCAACCCGACAAGATGAGAGAAAGGGTGAAATATAAGACGCGTCGGCTCAAAGCCAACTCCGAAATTGTCCCGATGTCCGATCGGTCCTCAAATCAGATGAAGGGATAGGTTGTGGAAGGTTTCACACCAGAAGGTCGTGGGTAGAAAGTAATACAATATAACCTGATGAAGAGAATGGATCAACTGATTCTTGGTCCAATTTTTAGGAGGTAAAGAGTTGATTATTAAATAGCTAATTATAGAGATAGACTGAAAATGTACTGGGCATAACGTCCGTTGGGATCACAGATCATCGTCGATAATCAGTCGCAAGAGCGAGGCCGCGACAAAGACCAAGCCGAATGTGCATACGATCGTAGCCCCTGTAGGCAAATCAAGGGCAAAAGATAAATACACACCGAGGGCGCTGACAAACGTACCCATAGACCAGCCGATGGCCAATCTGGTCCCGATTTTATCCGAAAACATCATGGCGCAAACGGAGGGTACAATAAGATATGAAAAAACAAGCAGCACCCCGGCAATAGCAACCGAAGAGGTCACCACAAATCCGAAGGACACGTAAAAAATAAAATCCCACCAGCGAAGTGAAATGCCAGCTACGCGTACGCCTTCAGGATCGAAGGAGATCTGAAGAAAACGAGCACGATATATCCAGTGAAACACACCCACGATCCCGTAAAGTATCGCGGTCTTGCCTATGTCTTCCCAGGACACGACCAGAATACTTCCGACCAACATATCTTTAATGTGTTAAGCCCCTTCGGGGGCCTGACTCATAACCGCGATAGCCGCCGCAGCACTCACCGCATAGACGATACCGATAATGGCTTCCTGAGGAATGCGACCGCTATGCATCCTCGTGAAGGAAAAAGCGGCGGCACCGATAAATGTAAACCCCAACGACCATAGATACGCTCCGTCCCCATGAAGGTCCGCCCCCATGAGAAAACCGATGGTGGTGCCCAAGGCTGCAATCTGAGCGAGAGATAAATCGACGAAAATGACACCGCGAGCAACCACATGCACACCCAGATAGGCATGAATACCGGTCAGGACCAGGCTGGCCACAAACGGAGGGGCCAGAAATTGTAAGATTTCCATATCCATTATTGGCCCTCTGCCGGTGGCGTGACTCCCGTATCCCGAAATGCTTGTTCCAGAGTGGCTAGATTATAATCGAAGAGCGAAAAATAATCTTCCACCTGTTTATTACCACCGACCGACGGCATCAGGAGTACCACCTGAGCGCCACTGTCCCGAGCAACTTTCTGAGGGATCCTGAGTTCAAAGTAAGGCTCTACAAGGATAATCTTTATAACCTGCGCCTTCACCTGTTGGATCAGATCCAGTGTATGAGAAGGAGATGGAGGGATACCGGGTTTGGGTTCCACATAGCCCACCACCTGAAAGCCGTATCGTTGAACAAAATTGGGCCATGAATTATGATAGGTCACGATTTTAACGCCTCTATAAGGGGCCATCTGTTTGCCCCAACGCTGGAGGGCGGTCTGCAATCGCTG
>Ga0209402_10002719_pt1 | contig 17412 bp, 17 predicted proteins | sample ArcticOcean_MG_C_3_FD_187437 | JGI IMG/M metagenome (GOLD analysis project Ga0209402, IMG submission 187437) | Marine microbial communities from western Arctic Ocean - ArcticOcean_MG_CB8_126 (SPAdes) (version 2) | ecosystem: Environmental > Aquatic > Marine > Oceanic | place: Arctic Ocean... | reverse complement strand
TAAATTGCGAAGTGTAACCTGTCGAGCTATTTCTGTGACCGCTTCAATATTGATCGCCAGATTACTTTCTTCGGGGCGTATTCCGTGAACATGTTTACCACTATTTACGTCAATAGCCGTCATCGCGGCCGTCTCCTCAATTATAAGAGAACCTCCTGACGGCAATTGCACGGTGTTAGAAATGACTTGCTCCCACTGATCAGTCAAATCGTGCATAGCAAAGATTTCTTCCACGCTATCATGAAGTTCCAAAACCGGCAAAAGTTCCGGAACCCTTCTATCAAGAACTCTCTGAATGTCCGCAAATAATTGCCTGTCGTCCACCCGTATCTGTTCCAACTCACCTTCATATGAATTCAACAGGAAACTTATTAAAGGAACTGGCGGTTCCAACAAGATGGAAGGAGGCCTTTTCAACTTTTTCAAAGATTTTATGTTATTCCAGTCCTTACCAAGCATTTCAGCTTCCCGAACCAATGCTTTTTGCGATGCAAATGTGGCTCGGGTTCTCGCTATAAAGCCAGCGTCAAATAGCGAGATTTCTTGAAGAATGCGTCCCAAGCGGTCCCTCTCTTTCTGATCCTCAATTTGCCTCGAGACAGAAGTTTCCGGGCGCCCAGGTTTAAGTACAAGATTGAAAGAACTGATGCTGAGGTTGGTAGTAAGTTTTGCCCCTTTCCCATTTAAAGAATCTCGTGTCACCTGTACCAAGACAGCCTCACCTTCAGAAAACAACTGCCCAACGGGTTTAGGTCGTTCACGCGAATGGTCAAAACTTTGGGCGTCAACAGCCGCAAGAAAACCCGCATTGTCCATACCAATGTCAACAAAAGCAGCATTTAGACTTCGATTAACTTCGGTAATGCGTCCAAAGTAGATTCCATCTACCGCACTTTTCTCGCCAGTTCTGTCAATCTGAACCCGATTTAACTTACCATTTTTTGTAAGAGAAACCCTTCTTTCCCCTGGACCTGTCCGAATAAATACTTCCAGGGTCATCGATTAGATTTCCTCGATCATTCTATACCTCATGCCAACAAGAAGATTAACGGTTTCATATATGGGTAATCCAACAACATTTGGGTAAGACCCACTAATTTTCTTTACGAAAGCTGCCGCACGCCCTTGAATGGCGTATCCCCCAGCTTTATCACGCCATTCTTTTCCGCATAAATATAGGCATATATCTTTCTCTTCGAGTCTTTTGAAAGTAACTATTGTCTCAACCGCCTTTGATTGAATAATTCCAGCGGGATCAATAACACAAATTCCCCCGAATACGCGGTGACGACGACCCGACAACAATTCCAGGTAGGAGCGGGCAGTTTGTTCGTCCTCAGCTTTTCCTAATATTTTTCGTCCACACGCAACTACCGTATCTGCACCCAGGACATATGTTCGAGAAAATTTGTTAGCGCCTGCCAAAGCCTTTAAAGTTGCGAGGCGTTCAACCAAGCGCCTCGGTGATTCGTCTGGTATTGGCGTTTCATCTATATTTGGATGGTAAATTTCATCTGGCGTTATGCCTATCTGGCGCAAAAGGTCAAGCCGCCGAGGCGATGCAGAAGCAAGCGTTAAGGAACAATATGATCGGTCCGTCATCGGACCATTTTCCCCTGTCAATAAAATACTATTTAAACCTAAAGGTAATCCGACCTTTAGATAAATCATAGGGGGTCATTTCAACATTGACACGATCTCCAGCCAAAACCCTGATCCTATGCTTTCTCATTTTACCAGCGGTATGCGCTAATATTTCGTGCTCATTCTCCAATTTTACGCGGAACATTGCATTGGGGAGCAATTCGGTAACAGTACCTTCAAATTCTAGTAATTCTTCTTTAGCCATAAATCACCCATAAGCTGTTCTTGAGGCCATCAAATTGATCTGGTTAAGTTGGGAAATCAAGCGTTATTAGCTCAATCAAATGGAATTTAATAAATTCTTTTCTCAAACCTTTAATTTCACAAATCTCATACCCTACTATGTCTATTTAACCAAATCTCTCCGAGTAGGTTGCACCTTATGGAAACCAAAGTAAAAAAATTTTCAAACATAAATACTATTTAATCTCTTTTCCTCACGACTAACAACTGGACCAAAGGAGGTGGTGTTATCCAATATTTTATTGTTGCACGCTCCGATATTGAAATGCCAAGAGATCAAAATCGAATTTGCAAAACACTTAAAGTTAAACATTTAATCTCTAAAGGACTATCCTCCATTATCAGCATCCAGCCTGATAGACAGGGATAAAGCATGTGCATCCAATCCCTCAGCTTCTGCAAGAGCTAATGCTGCTGGAGCAATAGCCCTGAAGGATTTGGCGTCACCTCCAATTAGGCTAGTCCGTTTCATAAAATCGAGCACCCCTAGGCCAGAAGAAAATCTCGCGCTCCTATCGGTCGGAAGGACGTGACTTGGACCTGCCACATAATCACCCAACGCTTCCGGTGTATACCGCCCAAGAAATATGGCCCCGGCATTCTTAATGTGATTAGCCAGAGCATCTGGTTCCTTAACCGCCAACAGAAGGTGTTCGGGAGAGATCTTATCAACAAGAGGTATGGCTTGATCAAGTTGTTCAACAACGAATATAGCGCCAAACGTCCGCCAACTTTCTTCTGCAATTGCAGCGCGGGAAAGATTGTTTAAATGCTGATTGATTGAAATAGGTACCTGTTCCGCTAACTTTTTGCTATTAGTAATAAGTATCGCCTGCGCACAAGTATCGTGTTCTGCCTGTGATAAAAGGTCGGCAGCAATCCAATCTGGGTCATTGCTCCCGTCGGCAATCACTAATATCTCCGACGGACCTGCTATCATATCTATACCCACCTGACCAAAAACCATCTTTTTGGCGGCCGAAACGTAAATGTTTCCTGGTCCAACAACCTTATCTACCGCCTCTATAGACTCTGTCCCATAAGCAAGAGCGGCTATAGCTTGAGCTCCACCAATTCTATATATTTCGTCCACACCGGCGATATCTGCAGCCGCTAGAACCAATGGATTAATTTCACCGTCAGGAGTAGGTACCACCATAACAATACGTTGAACTCCCGCTGCCTTAGCCGGCAAAGCATTCATCAATACGGACGAGGGATAAGAAGCTGTACCTCCTGGTACATATAATCCAATCGCACAGATAGGCTTCCATCGGTATCCCAACCGAACTCCGATTGCATCAACGTAATCTAAATCTTCAGGCAGCTGCCTTTTGTGATAATCTCTGATACGTTCGGTAGCAACGCTAAGAGCGCTAAGGTGTTTTTTAGTGCAACATCGGATCGATCTAGCTTTTTCATCTTCTGTAAATCGCAACGTATTTGTATCGATGTCATGCCGATCATGTTTTTTTGTAAGCTCGACCAAAGCTGCATCACCATCTAGGCGAACCTGCTCAATTATAGCCTCAACAATAGCATCCACATTCGCTATCGTTTCCCTCTTTAAATTTAGGAATTCGCCAAATATTTTTTCAAAATCAGGCTTCCTAATATTAGCTATAAGCGTCATCAACAGCCTCACGGAAACGATCAATCCAAGCAGTCATCTCCACAGGACGGGTTTTCATGGCCGTTCGATTTATTGCCAGACGCGATGTAATAACTGATATCTGCTCAACTTCCACCAATCCGTTAGCGCGAAGTGTTTCACCCGTAGAAACAAGATCCACTATTCTTCTACAAAGACCCAATGACGGCGCAATTTCAATGGCGCCGTGAAGTTTTATACATTCCGCTTGAACTCCCCGGGAAGCAAAGTGCCGACGAGTTATCTGCGGGTATTTGGTTGCCACGCGAATTTGGCTCCAACGGGCAGGATTGTCTTGGCTTGCAAGATCAACTGGCTCCGCTACCACCATTCGACAAAATCCAACTTTTAGGTCTAGAGGAGCATAAATCTCACGCGAGTCTAACTCCGTTAGCACGTCCGCACCAGCGATTCCAAAATGCGCCGCACCGAAGGACAAAATAGTGCCCATATCGATGCTACGAACTCGAATAATACAATGTTTGGATCGTTGGTAGCAAATCTTAGTCGACGATCATCACCATCCTCGAAAGCCGCTTCGGGCTCAATACCAACTTTATTTACCAAAGACATAACGTCTCTAAGAATTCGCCCCTTAGGCAGAGCAAAGATAAGCTTGTCGTTAGCTAGCACGAGTAGCCACTCCAGTCATTTTTCAAGAAAGGGCGATTTAATAAACGTTTTTTATCAATAAAGCCAGAGGTGATGGGGCTTGAATACTAATACTAATCCGGAAAGTTTTAAGATCCACACTTTTTAAACTGCCATATTAACATGTTAATTAGTCGTCACTTATCCGCTCTATTTCAGCTCCGCAGGCTGAAAGCTTTTCTTCCACTCGCTCATAACCGCGATCAAGATGGTATACTCTGTTGACAAAAGTCTCTCCGTTCGCTGCTAATCCTGCCAACACCAAAGAAACGGATGCACGTAAATCCGTTGCCATTAACTGTGCGCCCGAAAGGGTAGAAACACCGCGCACGATAGCAGATGAACCGTGAACATTAATATCCGCCCCCATTCGGCACAGTTCAGGAACATGCATAAAACGATTTTCAAAGATTGTTTCGGTAATCATTGACGCACCGTCTGCTACCGCCAACAAAGCCATAACCTGAGCTTGCATATCCGTAGGAAAACCGGGATATGGCTCAGTCATAAGGTCGGTACCTTTCAAACTTGAATTTACACGGCGCACACGTACCGTAGTACCGTCTCCTGCAATCTCGACCCCAGCTTTCGCAAGCACATCTGCCAAAGCATTTAATAACTCTAATCGCGTTCCTTTCATAATAATATCACCTCCGGTCATAGCCGCAGCAACAGCATATGTACCAGTCTCTATGCGATCAGGAATTACCTCATGATTTGCACCTTTAAGTTCGGAAACACCGGTGACCTTGAGAGTATCCGTTCCGATACCTTCAATATTGGCCCCCATGGCAACGAGACAATTAGCAAGATCCCCTACTTCCGGTTCCCTGGCTGCATTAGAAATTTGTGTTTCGCCCTCAGCTAAGGTCGCCGCCATCATTACATTTTCTGTTGCTCCTACAGAAACCGAGGGAAATAAAATATTAGCCCCTTTAAGACCCTTTTTTGCATGCGCTTTAATATAGCCCTCTTTAAGTTCTATTTCCGCTCCCAGTGCCTTAAAAGCACCCAGGTGAATATCCACCGGCCGCGTGCCAATAGCGCAACCTCCAGGCAAAGACACCGTTGCCTGCCCCCATCTTGCCAACAGTGGGCCTAACACCAGTACCGATGCGCGCATCCTACGAACTAGATCATATGGTGCAATTTTTTGGACGGGTTCGGACGCCACTAGTGTAAGTGCACGACCGAAATTTCCTTCATTTGAAACATTACCATCCATGCTGATGGCAACGCCCAATTCGGCCAACAAGTGAACCATTGTTGTTATATCTACCAAATGTGGAAGATTACTGAGAGTCAACTTTTGAGAAGTCAAAAGCGATGCCGCCATAAGCGGTAGGGCAGCGTTTTTCGCCCCCCCAATACTAATCGTTCCAAGAAGCGGCTTCCCTCCGCGAATGCGTATTCTATCCATACCTATAAGATGATCACTATCCGTTTAGAACTAAATGCTGCACTGGAAAGTTGAAACTAAAACTAAAAAGCAACCTAATATTATGCCACCGTTGGTTTTTTGTTTAAGGCCATTGAAGCGTTCCGGACACGGCGGCGCTTTAGGTTCTTACGCAATTCCACAGCCAACATTTCCTCTCGCTCCAAGGCACGAAGTAATCCTTTATTACTAAGTCCAGGCTTCTGTTGTTCAGTTCTTTTGGCCACTCCGTTTCTTCCATCGATTGATTTTATTTTTTGTAAGTAAGATAATGTGAGGTAACTTCTGAAAATCACCGTAGCAGCTTATGGGAGTATTGTAGAGGCTTACCTCATATGTCATGTTGAGTCCTCTCACAAACACGTTATCATCATGCCGCCGTAGCTCAGGGGTAGAGCGCGCCCTTGGTAAGGGCGAGGCCGAAGGTTCGATTCCTTCCGGCGGCACCACTTCTCAGGTACTTCTCAGGTTACACCATTGAATTCCAACGTTTTTGTTAATCGAGACGGTTGGAGTGTAGACCATGTTGTATACCAGAGAAGTCCCATATGTTTATCCTAGAGATAGCATTTATTATTTTAATCGAAGAATTCCTAAAGACTTACAGCGTCATTATAGGTGTGACCGGATTATTGTGTGGTTACACACCAAATCCCCGCACGCAGCCAAAACAAAGTCTGTTACCTTAGCAACTCAGCTTGATGAAGAATGGTTTACGCTGAGATGGCGTCAGAAAGATAATCCCCTAAGACGCTTATTAGGTGATGAAGAGTATGAACCTTCAAATGCACCATTTATCTCTAAAGCTAAAAATATCTATCTTGATTCGAAAAGGGAAAGTCGCCCCCTCACCTTTTCTCAAGCCGTAGAACGTACCGTTAGTAATCTTATGAATGCTGTGGGCGATAAACCTATAGACAGATACTCACGACGGGATGCCAATTTACTCAGGGATAATCTATTCGAAAGAGGACTAGGTAAGTCCAGTGTTAAACGAATGTTTGGTACATTAGCTGCGTTATTGAACTTTGTGGCCCGTGAACAAGGTCTGTCAGACATTAAAACCTTCTCCGGCATTTACCTTGGAGACAGTGATCCTGACGCAGATAGCAGAAGGCAGCCCATAGCATTAAATGGCATTCGATCTGTTCAGAGACAATGTGAGGAATTGAATGATGAAGGACGCTGGTTGATTGCCCTAATCAGCGATAGTGGCATGAGATTAAGCGAGGCTGTTGGCATACATAAAGATGATGTTGTGTTGGATCACGAGTTTCCTCATATCATTTTAAAACCTCATCCTTGGAGACGTCTCAAAACTAGAGGTAGTGAGAGGTTTCTCCCTTTAGTTGGTTCTGCTTGGTGGGCTGCAGAAAGAGCTATTCAATCCTCAACTACAAACTTCCTATTCCCACGGTACTGCAATGAAATAGAATGTAAGTCTAATTCTGCCAGCGCAGCTTTAAACAAATGGCTATCACCTCGTGTCCCTAAAGGTTGTGTCATTCATTCATTCAGACACAGCTTCAGAGACAGGTTAAGAGCAGCAAAGTGTCCGCAGGAAATTACAGATAGATTAGGAGGTTGGTCTGTTGGAGGTATTGGTCAGAGTTATAGTTCTGGCTATCCAATTGAAGTTTTATCAAAGTGGATGAATGAAGCGATGCTTTAAATGCTTCTAGTCTACACTCCAACCGTCTCGATTAACAAAAACGTTGGAAATCAATAGTGTAACCTGAGAAGTACCTGAGAAATGGTGCCTCGGGAGAATTTAATCTCCTTGGTTAGGCATCAAGTCAGACCATGAATCCAACACTTTCAGTAGCTTAGGAATCCTTGGGTTCATTGTAAAGAGGCATGTTTGGTATACAGTTTGGTATACAGTTCACTTAGGACTTCTTAGGACCACTTAGGCATCCTATGTCATTTTCTAGATACCCTTCAGGAGTCCATTTAACGTCACACGTGGGCATTAGATTGTCTGGAGTCCTAGGGGTTCTGATACTCATAGATGACTCTGAGTGACTGGTTAAATGACTGACAGAGCTATTGTAGTGGTGGTTTACCTGAGTAGGCATGGGGAGGGAGGCTCAGAGGAGATATTGTTATTTTTATTTAGTGTCATTTGTACTTCTGAGGGGGTTTTGAAGAGGCTAAGGGGGTCCCTCGATCTACTCAAATAAAAACACTTAACCAACACCTCTTGATTTTTTTCTTCACACATTTACAGGCAAGCTATGGGACTCGTTATTTGGGCGCCAATTGTTTTAAAAACATAACAGAATCCTGTAATTGTTTAAGCAGTGATTGGACGTTAAAACCAGTTGCAAGTGTCTTTGCATCAACTCCTACAAATTTTGCAAACTCGGTTTCAGAAAAAACTTCATTTTTGGAAAGTAGTCCGTCGTTATTGTAGTCAAAACTGTGCAGGACTGATGACGCCGTAATTGGAAAAAATATAATTGAAGCAATGTTCATTGCAGCGATTTCTTCCGTCTTTTTTTTCTGTTGCACTGCCACTAATTTTACAATGTTACGTTGGAAACGGGAAATCTCAGCCAACGACAGATGATCATCACCTGAGATGTCCAAATATGTCCAAACGTTATCAAAAGCACATTTTATATTCTGTTTGCAGTTAGTCTCCAAAGTTTTTTGAAGAGTTTCGAATGCCCGGAGATCACTTCCATAGACCATGTCCTGTAAGATCAGTTCAGCCTTATTAATTGGTTTCTTCATCTTTGTGATGGTCCAGGTAATTCCTTTCCTGTTAGTTGTCCACCCTTCCCCACTCTCTTCAACATTGCCAATCTTACGACAGATGTTCTTCTTTCTATTAACCCATTTGAGGCAGTGAATGTTCGGTTCCTTAATCCACCATTTTCCCTCTCTCCTGACTTTTCCTTGCGGCGTCACAGCAAGAATTTTTGCACTGCCGTCTGAGTTCAACGAAAGCGTAACTTTGATCCCCTTCTGGTTAGTCCAATTCACCGTGGTGTCGCTAAATAGAGTTTTCAGCTCGGCTGAATCTAATTTCCGGGCACTCGCTTGACTAAAGCTAGTTATCACTAACGCAATTGTTACCATGGCTATCAGTTTATTGTACATTATGTCCTCTCAAGAATTACACGTAAGCCCACCAACTGGAGATCTGGACTGTTATCAACCATTGTCTCAGACGGACCATCAGGTAAACACCTATACCCTAGGAAAAGCTACGAATAAAACAACTTTTTCTTTGTCTAGTAAGTGAAAAAACGCCTCAATAAATCTGACATTAAACGTCAATGATTATTTTTATTTAGAGTCATTTGTATTTCTGAGGGGGTTTTAAACCTCACTCAAGTAACTCTAACTTCAATTATTTTCCACTTTGTGTAATCATTAGCGGTATGAAACGAGTTCTGCCGGTTCTGATGGGTTTTGCACCTTTTTATGCTTTAAGGTTCACATAAGAACCAACAAATTGGTGTATTCTCAAACTGAGAAATACACCACAAAACAACAACCTTAGGATGAGTATTTTGAGACCTTCCGCTCTAAAACCAAAATACCTTGTATTAGAACTTCTATGGAACACTATCAATGAATGAGATAACGATAAATCCTAGACCAGAAATGTGCAAATTTATTGTTCAACACATCAATTTATTAAAGAACAATCCAGTTTTGATAGCTGATGTTGGATCACGTTACGGTTATAACTCGGAATGGGAGGCATTTGACCTTTGTATGAAGGCTATTTGTTTTGAACCAGATATTGAAGAATGTGCCCTCCTAAATTCAATAAACAATCCCAAAGCACAATTTATTCCAACCGCATTATACCGAGCAAAAGGTCAGAGAACCTTTTACGAAACCAAACTACCAGATAGTGCGGGCCTTTATCGTTCAAATATGAATTTTTTTAACCGTCTATTAAACCGTGATAATGCCGAAACCATCAATGAACGTTTGATCGATGTAGATACTCTCGATAATGCCCTGGAATACGAAAATATAGTTGGACTAAATTTTTTGAAACTTGACGCAGAAGGCGCGGAAGTAGATATTTTGCAAGGAGCAAATTTAACACTATCTGATCCACGACTTTTTGGTGTTCTCTCGGAGTTTCAATTTCATCCCGAAATCAACGGCTCACCGTCTTTTTGGGAGTTAGATAAATTCCTTCAATCTCAAGGGTTTAGACTTTTTAATATTGGAACTAATTTCCAAAGTCGCCGAGACATGCCTTACCCTGGAATAACAGACTATTTTCTTCCCAATGGCGAACGCTTTTACGCCTATACGGAACACGGCCAAGTCATGGGCGGCGATGCACTTTATTTCCGAGATTTATTGTTAGAACAGAACCGCGATATTGCCGAAGCACTTAATCCATTAGATATAATAAAATTTGCTGCATTTTTTGAGATTTATCACCATAGTGATGCCGCAGCAGAATTGATCATTAGGTATCGCGAAAAAATAAAATCTATTATTGATTTTAATGAACTTCTGAACAAACTAACCCCTGAAATTTCTGGCAAAAAACTCTCGTATGATGAGTATATTATTAGTTACTTTCATCATGACACGAGTTTTAATAGGCTCGATTCAAAAGTATCTCCAACAAAAGACATTGATTTGAAGCCGGAAGTGGAAGATGCACTGGCTGTAGCTGAAATAAAGCGCAAGCTGGCCACCTACAGAAAAGAATTAGTTACAATGCTTTCAAATAGTATACCGAAAGACATTACCACGTCTGAGGCGCTGATAATGATTATCAGGATGATTGAGTCTGGTCATAATGGTACGGTTAGGTCCGAAGTATCGAATGCCTTGGTAAGTGTAGAAAAACACATCATGGCTAACAAAAAAATTAAAGCTTATCTCGACGCCAAAGAACCCTCCCCCACCAACTAACTTCAATTCTTCCCCACTTTCTGTCATCATCACATTATGAAAAGACTGCTGTCGGTTCTGATGGGTTTTGTGGTGCTGTTGTTGTCCTCAACAGAAGGGTGGAGTTTGCCTCCTTGTGAAGGGAGTCCTACATCCAATTTGAATATAGTTAGATATTGGACTGAGTGTGTGGGCACCTACACTGCTCCCGATAGTGTAAATTGGAAAGGGGACAAATATGTTGGTGAATTCAAGGATGGAAAACCAAACGGACACGGCACATATACTTGGTCCAAGAGGAACAAATACGTTAACAAATACGTTGGTGAATTCAAGGATGGATTAAAACACGGACAAGGCACCCTTACCTTTAGGGATGGAAGAGCGAAGCAAGAAGGTATATTTAAAAACAATAAGTTTCGCTATGCCAAGAAAACTCCATCCAAAGTTACTGCGAAGAAATCATCTCTTGAAAAGGCAAAGGAACAGTGTGCCGAAATAGGTTTTACAAAAGGCACAGAGAAGTTCGGTGACTGCGTTATGAAATTACTTAACTGATTTCCAAAGAGTCAGACCGTAATGGTGGTGTGCCATCAGTAAGAGAAAAGAACTATCTCAAGTCTATTTGAAGGACCCATATAAATACTTACTCCTCCAATTCCTTTTAAAGAATGATATGATGAAAAGTCCGTAAGTGATGGCCGATGTGGGCTGAGGTGATTACTTAAGTAACTCTCTAGACACCCTATCCCTTAGGCATTCTTAGTCATTACTTAAGATAACTCTTTATTGGTTAACTTTAATGATTAATCCTTCATTCCAACAACTTCTATATTCCCAGTCTTTAGATACATGGGTTATTAGCAGTGTTGCTCAAGTGGATGCCTTAGTGGATGAGGTGTATCAGCAGTTCTTAGGTCATGAATTAAAAAATAACAGTAGGAAAACTAAATCCACACTTAAGACCATCCTTTTAAATCTCTATTCAGCATTTGTCTCTGATCCAGAGTTATATCTCAGGTATTCAAGGGATGAGAACTTTTATTCATCTTCCAATCATTATGTCAGTCAGTTTGTCTCTTATCAGTCCTTGGTCACCAAAGTGATCCCTGGCCTTGTCAGGCTATCATTGATTCAAGACAACCCTGGTTTCATCGACAGAGAATTTAATACTGGGTTTGTGTCTCGTATGAAGCCCACGGCAGGACTTATCGATTTATTTCTCAAACATAAACTCCAACCTTGGATGCTTGAGGTATCTAGTGAAAAAGAAGTGATCATTCTAAAGAATACAGAGAAGAAGTTTGAACGATACAAAGATACTGATTTTACTCGCACAGCCAGAGAGCAACTGCAGCACATCAATGGACATCTTCAAGCCGCTTATATTGATCTATGGATCAGCGATGAAGCTATGGATGATTTGCTTCACCAGTTACGCAGATCAAACACCGAAGAAGACGTTAAACATCTCAGTTTATTCACTAACAAAACATTGTATCGCATCTTCAGTAATTCAAGCTGGAAACAACATGGAAGGTTCTATGGAGTTTGGTGGCAGAATATTCCAAAAGAGTATCGTCAGCATTTGTCGATCAACGGAGACATTACTGTCGAATTAGACTTCTCAAGTTTCCACCCAAGGATGGTTTATCATCTTTCTGGAACTGAGATGGTTGGTCATCCTTATGAAGGTATTGATGATCTTGATCGCAAACACGGAAAAGTCCTGGTTAACATAATGATCAATGCCGTCGATGAAGATCCCGCCAATGGGGCATATCGAAAGAAATATAGAAACGAGGGTGTGACAAAGGCAGAGGCTAAGGTGGCCATTGATGCTGCTAAAGAGAAACACCAAGCCATCAGCAAAGAATTTTATACAGGCGTGGGTCTAAAACTGATGAACTACGATTCACAAATAGCAAATAACGTAATGCTTAGGGCTATTGATGAATATCAAACTGTAATTCTCCCCCTTCATGACAGCTTCATTTGCATAACTGAATTTGAGAAAAAACTCCGTCAGTTAATGATGGAGGAGTACATCGTAGTGATGAAGTCTGAAGTTCCACCTGAGATAGATATGAAATATTCCGAACATTATCAGACTGAGGAAGAGATTGAGAAAGAGGAGCTGTTCATGGCTGAGTATGGCACCTTACATGATTACGATACTCCTTTAGACCCTCTTCAAAGGGAACGTCGCAAGATGCTCCAAAAGCAGACTTTTGCTGTACAAGAAAAGTTAGGGATCAGGTTTGAGGATGCATTTACGCAAGAAACCATAGAGGCCAAGTATGCTCCTTAGTTTGTTGAAGACTATTGATTAACCCGTAGCAAATCTTACCCTCCATACTGCACAAACCGAAGTCGAAATTCGGAGCCTGTATTCGCAGGCAGAGATACGTAATGTGAATGCCTGCATCTGAAATGTTAAAACACACTCAGGCTTTGTCTCGAGAGGATCTATCCAGTAAGGAAAGGTCGCCTGATCAATCTCGAAATACGGCTATGGGCAGGTCTCACTTTCGCTAAATTATTTTTTACTGAGGAAACAGAAATAAGATGGATCCAATTTCCCAGGGTATTGTAGGTGCAATTGTTCCGCAGGCGATTAGGAGTAAAACAAATTTAGGCGTAGCAGGGCTTTTTGGTTTTATTGCGGGCATGGCTGCCGATCTTGATATTTTTATTAAATCAACAACAGATCCGCTTCTGTTTTTGGAATATCATCGCCAATTCAGCCACTCCTTAGTTTTTATACCGATTGGAGGTTTTGTTACCGGTTATCTTCTTTATTTAATCCTTGGTAAGCGATTCAAAGTATCTTTTATGGAAAGCTGGTTAATTTGTTCGCTGGGTTACGGGACTCATGGGCTATTAGACGCATGCACAGGATATGGAACTTTAATCTTGTGGCCGTTTACCAATGAACGCATCGCTTTAAGTATAATTTCCATCATTGATCCGCTTTTCACTATACCCATTATATTATTTGTAATTTTAAGTTTGGTTAAAAAATCCAGGGTTTTTGCTAGGCTTGGATTTCTGTGGATGATTTCATACCTAATATTGGGTGCGTTTAATCAAAAGACGGCAAAAGAGATTGGTAATCGAATAGCTATGGAAAGGGGGCACACAGATATAAAAGTTGAAGCTAAGCCCAGCTTTGCTAATTTATGGGTATGGAAAACACTATATGAGGCCGACGGAAAATATTTTGTAGATGCAGTTCATACGGGACTAAACCGTCGCATTTTTGAGGGTCAATCAATAGCGAAACTGAACTTAAAACAAGACTTTCCTTGGCTCAAACAGTATTCACAGCAAGCTCAGGATATAGAGCGTTTTTATTGGTTTAGTATGGGGTATATTGCGATTGATCCTAGCAGAAAAAATCATATTGGAGACATTAGATATTCTGCTCTGCCAAACGAGATAGCACCCCTTTGGTCGATTAAACTTAATCCAAAGTCAACAGCAAGCCAACATGTTAAATATGTAACCCACCGTGACTTCGGTATTGATAACCGCAGAAGACTTTGGGATATGATATTATCCGGTTGGAACTAAATGGCGGTGTATCGTGCATGAGACTATAGCACTCTGGAAAGTGTAGGCCTAGAGCAACTGCTTCAGAGTAAATTGCGCTAGCTAATAAGTCGGTACCAATGGAAGTTAGAATATTTTTAACACAAAAAAGCCGCCCCAAAGATCGGCAGGTGTACCCGAACCTCCAACGACCTTGGCAATATACCTCGACAGTATAATACAATGTTTGTATTTTTAAAATAGGCAGCAAGATGAGAGCCTCTTCAAAACCCCCTCAGAAGTACAAATGACATAGGATGCCTAAGTGGTCCTAAGAAGTCCTAAGTGAACTGTATACCAAACTGTATACCAAACCTGCCTCTTTACAATGAACCCAAGGATTCCTAAGCTACTGAAAGTGTTGGATTCATGGTCTGACTTGATGCCTAACCAAGGAGATTAAATTCTCCCGAGGCACCATTTCTCAAGGTAAACATCAGCTAACCCTTTGGTGTTCATTGGTTTTTCACAAGACCCATGAGAAGGGGTAGTACAGATGGTAGATCATTTATCACCCTATTTGTTCCGAAAGCGTGGCATTTACTATTTCAGCAGAAGAGTTCCAAAAGACCTGTTGGATCACTACGAACGGTCTAAAATCGTCTTTTCGCTTCGTACCAAATCTTGCAGGGCTGCAAAGATTAAAGCTGCATCACTTGCGTCCCAGTTAGAAGAAGATTGGCTAACGCTTAGATGGCGAAGTAAGGACACTCCTCTACTTAGGTTCCTCAAAGGTCAAGCTGCAGAAGCTAGAATATCCTCGTCAGCTCCACTGATGACAGAAACTGCTGCAGATGGATCACGTCAGGTTCAAAACCGATTAGAATTTTCAGAGATTATTTTAACTTGGGTTAATTACAAAATATATTATTAGGTTATTCTGCTGCTCCTAAAATCCCTTCTTCAACTTTTCCTTACATACCCTGGCCAGCATAGCCTGATCCGGGTCAGTAAGAGGTTGTCCATTGAATGTTAAAGTACCTGTCAGAATGTCAAAACGCACCTTGCCCACTGCCATGTTCAAACCCCCATATTTCTGCGCGTCCCTGAAAGCCTTAACCAGCGCCGTATTGGCGTCAGATGAAACTATTGCGGCGCCCGCCGCTGATACTGTGTCGGTGGCACCTTCAGAAAGATTGGGTATGACCGCCGTCCCCCCTGAGGCAGCGACTGCCTCGGCCGCCGCTGTTGTGACAGTCTTTGCAGCAGTTGCGCGAGTTGCCCCAGATGTGGACTTTACTATGGTGGCGGAACTAACAACAGCAGCGGCACTGGCAGAAGACGCGGCAGACGCAGACGCAGCAATCGTGGCGGCAGCTGTTGCTGCCGTAAAATCACCCTCCTTCACTTCATTAGATGGATCTGCCTTGTGAGCGGCCAGTGCCGTAGCGGCCGCGGCCTCTGCCTCTGAAGCTGCTGTAGCAGCAGCATCCGCTGCTGCGGTGGCGGTAATAACAGCTGCCGCCGATATGGCCTCAGCTGCCAGTTCGCTAGCGGCTGTTGCGTTAGCGGCCTTCTCCACAGCATTGGATGCCTTATCCGCAGCGTCTACAGCAACTCTACCAGCCTTTGATAGTCTTTGAAGGACTGCAGCATCAGCGCCTGTTGAGGCGGCAAGAGCGGAAGCGGCTGCCGCTGCCGCAGCGGTTGTTATGGCGGCATCCTTCTTCTCCTGGTTCAAAGGGTCCGCCTCATGCTCAGCAAGTGCATTAGCGGCATTAGCAGTTGTGTTTGTTGAATCTGTATTGGCTGCATTCGCGATGACCTGTGCCTCTGAAGCTGCTGCTTCAACGGCGGCAACTGCTGCTGAAGCAGCGGTTACTGCCGACTTCGCCTGGTCAGCTGCAATTGCTGCAGTACTGGCCGCAGCCGCATCAGCCTCGGGCCCTCCTAAATACTTCCGGATGTCAACGTTGACATTGAACTCGAATACATCCGGAAGCTTTATCCGGGAGCCACCACCGACATCCGCGGTTCCCACCCAACGTCCGCGGGCATCAAGGCCCGGTTTGTAGGCCACGTCTGCTGAAGGCATGTGCCGGACAGCCCGACGGCAATCCTTCTTGGTGACCTCAAGAATTAGGTCTTTTGCCAGTGCTGGGCATATAAATAAATAACCTGTTGCAGATATTACCAATAAATAAAAAGTTATATTTTTCATTCTGTTGTCATATCTGAAACAGCCCTCTCCCTCTGAGGAATTGCTTCCAAAGAACGATGGTCCATTTTTGGAAGCACCTAGAAAGAATTTGGAAGCAATAAGTATCGCTTTCCGTCACTATTAATTTTACTCGTAAATGCCTTATTGAGACAACGTAAATCAACGGATCCATCGGTAGTCATTAACCGAAGTCCCAAAGCACCCAGCTATTCTGGGGTTTTACCTAAAAAACCTGTGTCTTCACCTATATAAAATCGTTGGTTTTCTGCCAGAGAAATTTGCATCCTTGGCTTTTATGGTTTTTAAGCTATGCAAATGCTCATAATAGGTATGCAATTTTTGCATGGTTGATTTTAACCAGGTTTAGCTTATAGTTACTGCACTGGGTTTCCCCGTCACATTGTTGGCATAAATTAAACGTTCAAATGTTATAGGTTTTACAGTTATAATCTGTGTTTGGTAGTTGGGAAACTGAAAATAAGCTCAAGCTTATTGGAAAATAATGATAAAAGTTATAGAGACCTGGAGGAAAGTTGATGGCGTCCCGTTCTGAAATGAACAAAAAACCGCAGGCAGAAAACCTGCAACCCAAAGTTAGAAAATGTCTTATGTGTTCAAGCTCGTTCCAATCTAGTCATATTGGTGAACGAGTATGTCCCGACTGTAAAAGCACTTCTACGTGGAGGCAAACGGGCATCGCGATATAGCCCTATTTGAACATGAGTAGTTAAAATCAAATACGTTTGATTTTTTCTAGCGTGTACTTCCCCAAGACACCAGTTAAACCCCCAAGAAACATTGGTCACGTTTCTGGTGGTAAGATTTCCTGGCGGCAGACGTCATCAATCAGATGACCCCTGCCAATATCATTCAGGTGCGCCTTTTTCTGATCGTTAGGTATGTTAGCACCGACGCCCTGGGTCATCGCGAGCACAATAGACTGGTCACTGAGACCTAGCCAATAGGCCCGCCTAACCAATTTATCTTCCCCGTCGCGAGCGAAGGGGTCTTCTGGGTTAACCCCCAGATTAGGAGAATAAAACTTCGTCATCACTATTATCTTACTGCGTGAACGCCAACTGTCCAGTGAGATAACAGTGATGCGATTATGCGCGGGGATAGACGCGACAAATCCCCCTACTTTCA
>Ga0209402_10002715_pt1 | contig 17414 bp, 15 predicted proteins | sample ArcticOcean_MG_C_3_FD_187437 | JGI IMG/M metagenome (GOLD analysis project Ga0209402, IMG submission 187437) | Marine microbial communities from western Arctic Ocean - ArcticOcean_MG_CB8_126 (SPAdes) (version 2) | ecosystem: Environmental > Aquatic > Marine > Oceanic | place: Arctic Ocean... | reverse complement strand
AACACCATTCGACAGCGTACTCCATAAATCCATCGGTGCTCCAATCTACTGCCATTTCAGCAATAGAAGTTGGCCATATATTGTTTATAGTGTAACTTTCACCGTCTAAACCAGATTTATTAACTTGAGTGACTGTACCAACACCTTCATTGTAAGTACCACCAGCGGCATATCTACCAAATGAGACATTTCTTTCACCGTCCATTTGACCAGAAATTTGACGCATCCATTGTTGAATTCTATTTCTTATTGCAAAATCTTCGTCATTGATAATAGTAGTTGACCAGTTTGCATACGTTCTAAATCCAGCATATTTGATTACCCTTCCCCCATAAGTCAAGGGTGCTGCGGCAATCGTTGAAGCTGGAATAGAAGTTGCTTTAACTAAAAATTCCTCGTCTTTGGTGAGAGAAAGAGATGGTTTGGGTGTATTTTTAATCGACACTTTAAATAAATTAGGTCTAGCCGCTCCACCACCATTAGCAAGTTGTGATTTAAATTTAGATATTAGGGGTAATGCCATTATGATCCTTCTTGTGTTCCGTTTGTGGTAGTTATACTTCCAGCTTTCATGGTATAATAATCATATTCCCATGTAACAGCAAAATTTTCCATATCACCAACAGTGTCGTAACTTAACTCTATTGCTGCAACTTCGGTTGGCCAACAATCTTTAAACTGAAATGTCATACCTTTTGTACCGTCTTTGCCATAATGAGTCAAGTCAACTTGACCACTATATGTTGAAGGTACACCAGATACTCCTAAATTGGATTCTGGGCCATTTATTATATCAGTCCAATCTTCTAGAGCTCTTCTAATATCAAATGTTTCACTATTATAAAAAGTTGTCGATAATGTTCCAAACGTCATCTCGCCAGGAAGTTTGACTGTTCTACCAAAAAATTGTTTTTCTATCGGTGTAATAGTCAAGCCAGGTATTGCAGAAGTAAAACACTTAGTTGTGTGGTCTGCTGGTATATCTACTGGTGATGTAATTATCGATACATTAAATAAACTGGGCCGAGCTCCGCCCTGTTTAAGTTTCCCTTTAAAATCCGATATTGCTCCATATGCCATTTAATTTCTCCTAATCTAGTTATTATTATTTATATCAAAAGTATTAAACAGCACCAACGACTTCGGAGAATTCTACACCACTACGAACAGCAACAAAGTTGAGTTGTATGAAGTTGATAGAACGTGAAGGTTTGATGAAAATGTCTCCCCTAAAACCATTACTGTCAACAACTTGTGGAGTATTATTAGAAGCGTCACAGATAACTCTAAAGTCCTGTATTCCACCTCTACCTTGAATATCTCTCAAGAAGGGTTCAACCATTGCAACAAACTGTGAACGTGTGAACTCATCGTTGAACTCAAACAACTGGAATCTCGCAGCATTTGCAATTGCTTTTTCCAGTAGAATGAATAGTCGTCTTACGTTGATTCTATCAAACGCAGATGGTTTTGTCAACTGTGTCTTATCTCCATAAAGGATTGTTCCTTCGCCCGGAAATGAAACAACAGGATTGACTTGTGACTGATACAACTTATCACGTTCCGCTTTCTTAGGATTGAAAGGAAGATTTACAACTCCTTTAATCTGACCTCTGGTAAATCCAGCTGGGGAAAAGAACGGATCACGAATTTGATCTGTTTGAGCACAAGTTCCAGCGATGTCACCATTCAATGGAACATAACGAAATTTATCGTTATGTTTATCGAACTGATACTTGTATCCAGAATCCATAACTGCATAAGAGGAATTCTTATTGACTGTCTCTCTATAAGCAATTATGTTATCGGTAGCAGTTGAAGAACTGGTTACACCAACAACATCTGCTTTTTCTGGTGAAAAGAAAGCAATACAATCTTTTCTGTATTCAGCAATGTTATCAATAACGTGTCGAACAACTGTTGAACCGTGATTTGCTGTTAGGAAGAGTGAAACATCAACATCTTCTGCACCTTTCATTAGGTCATATGCACGGATGGTATCAGCATCAGATGGCCCTGTTCCGTTAATTCCACCGTTAAAACTAAGTGTCAAAGGAAGTGATTGATTTTCAAAAGAATCAGAAGTTTGAGCACCCGAAGCATCAGCGGTTGCACCCCAAGCACGAAATTTTGCAGTTCCATCAGTAACTAAAGTTCCATCACCAGCAGTATCATTACCAGCAACTGCAGAAGCAGTAGTTCCGTGACCACCCATTGTTGGATGATCTAACCACCAAACATATGTGGAATTTTTGTTGATATAATTTTTGTAAAAAATATCTTCTCCCCCATCATCTTTTGCAGCACTTGCGACTGACATATTAGCGTGTGCTTCTAGAACTTCACCTTTTGTTCCTGACCAATCACCATTTTCATCGATGATAGCAACATGGATTTCATCCTGAGACATATCCTTGTCGTCAGCAAAAGTAGAAGTTGTTGGAGCACCTTCACTAAATGCACCAGCATATTCCCATTCTCTTGCTATTGCAGCAGTAGCGTTAGTGGCATTGAATTTTGTAGAAGTTCCTATAACCGTATTTGATGTGATAGATGCAACTCTGTGGGATTCTCCACCTATGGTAATCGTATCACCAACAACAAACTGTTTATCGAACAACGTTCCTGTTCCTGTTACTACTGTCGTATCGAGAGTAGTTACCGCTGTTCCTTTTATGTAAGTAGAAGAAGTTGAGAACGCAGAACGTTTTATTCTTGTTGCAGTTGTTGCAGTTACGTTTGCATCATCTCCGGCATCCGTTGAGAAAGCCGTAGCACCAGTTGCACTTGCAATAGCAGTGATTATATGCCATCCATCCTCTCCAGTAATTTTTATTGCATCTCCAATTCTTAGTTCATCTAGGAAAAGTGAACCAGAACCAACAATAGCACCACTTGAAGCAGTCCAAGCAAATGTACCAGTAAGGTTTCCATCCGATGCTGGTCTATCAGCAGGACAGATTGACATTTTAAGACTGTTACCCAAATCACCTGCCCACTTTGCTATAAAAGGCCCGTCAGCTGCAAATCCCGAAACACCACCACCGATTGCTCCACCTTGTTCTGGATCAAATGTACTATAGTAATTTTCTGTAGTTGTTGTTTGGACGTTTACATATGCTCCAGTATTTGCAGATGCATTTTTAGGTGCAGCGGCATTATCTACTGTTGTATTAGCAGCACGAACTAGATTTAATGCACTTGTATATCCCAAGAAATTAGCAGCTGTGAAAAATGTTTCAAAGTTGTCATCATCTGGTTTTTGAAACATTTCTACTAGATTATCTTCATCGGTAACCAAAGAAACTTGTTCGATTGGGCCCCAATTGAACCTACCAGCAAAACCACCTGCAGAAGTTCCAGCAGAAACTACTACATTAGTCAGGTCAATTTCAGATACGTTTACGCCAGCACTTACTTGAAAGGCCATATTTTTCTCCGTTAAATTTATTTTTTGAGTTTTATGTTGAAGTATTAGTTACTCTATCAATATTTATAAATAACCATAGTTTCAAATTTTATATATAGTGTAATATAAATATGAAAAAAACTCGGATGAAGGAGTTGTTATTAGCAACTCCCACACCCTAAACAAAAACACTCTATTGCGGAGAATGTCATGTCTAATAATATATATCATTATACTTATATCATTAGAAATACGAACAACCAAATGAAATATATTGGAGTTCGGAGTTGTGATTGTCTACCCGAAAATGATGACGGATATATGGGTTCTTCAAAAACACTCAATGAAGTAATGAAGATACCACATGAACATTTCACAAAAACTATTATTGATACTTTCCCCACTAGAGAACTTGCAAATGTTAACGAGCATCAACTACACAAACATCATAATGTCGCACAAAATCCAGAGTTCTATAATCTTTGTAATGCTCCTATGGGATTTTGGAATATGAACATGAAAAAGAACGAATCACCGGCTAAAAAACGTGAAAAAGCATTAAAACGTTTCAATGCCAAAGTTATTAAAACCAATGATTGTCATGAATGGAACGCTTCCAAACAAAAACAGGGTTATGGAATGTTCTCTTATGATGGAAAATCCAAACCAGCTCATCGTTTCTCTTATCTTCTTCACAAAGGAGAGATTGAAGAAAATATGGTGGTTCATCAAACTTGTGAAAATAATAGTTGTGTAAATCCAGACCATCTTGAGTTACAAACCAAAAGTCAAAATAAAAAAAATTATAACTCTACTCATGTCAGCAAAAATATGGTAGAAAAGAGTAGTGTCAAATTTTTGTATCGTCTTCGTAATGTTAGGCCAGAATTGGAAAAAGAAATTGATGCACTACTCATGTTACTTGTCACCGAAAAAATGAAAGAAGATGACGACTTTGGATTTGAAAAAATAAAGAAAGAAAATTATATTTAGTAATATTCTTTTTGCCACTCTTGTCCCGCTGGTTCCCACACATTATCATCGCCCGGAATTGAGTGTTCATCTGGATCGTGACCATCTTCGATAAACCCGAAAGGCACCATTTCTTCTTCTATCATTCTCATTTGTTCCGAAAACATTTTTTCTCTTATATCTTGGTTCGTGAGTTCTCTGAAGTACCGCTGTTGCACTAACCATGAAAAGAGGACACAACACATCACCAAATCATCGTGAGCTCCATCATCTGCTTCAAAAGATGTACTCTTTCCAATAAACGTTGTCAACTCACTTATTGTATCAAAGTCTTCAATAATCAGATTGTTTCTTTCTATCAAATCTTTGAGAGTAGCACATCCAATTCGTTTGACTTGTTTAGTTGTTCGTATTCCCATCGATACATTTTTAGAAAAACCCCCACCAATCTGTTGACCATTTCTACCATGCATTGTGACCATCATCATATTTTCGTATTCCATATCGTGATAAAGAATATCCGCCACTTGTTGTCCTATGTCGTTCACCTCTACTAGAACAAATGCTTCGTTGTATTTCTGTGCAGTTGTGAAGATTACATTGGGATATAACATTGGTGATATATCATTTTTCCGATACTTTGCGACCTGTCGATAAGGTTGTTTCGTTACATCGAACAGAGAGAACGCTGAGTAGTCTAATCCTACACCTCTTGCTACATCGCACACTATAACATAAGTATGACCAATCACTGGCTCTTGGTAAACATCCAATCCTCCATTTTGATAAACTGGTGATTTGAAAGGCATCGCAAGAAGTTTCTCGGTAGAAATAAGTGTGTTAGAACTACCTAAGAAAGAACATTCAAACTCTTGTTGAAATTGTCGTTCTGAAGTATTTCGTATCGTCTTCTCTTTCCACGCTTCATCTCTATCTGGAACTTGTGACCAATGAACTGAAATGGGAGAGTAGTCATTTTGTTTCTCTTCCGCATCCGTCCACAATTTGTAAAACATATTCATTCCGTTTGGAGTAGATACTATGAATACTTTTGTAGTTTTACCAGAAGAAATTGTAGGATAAACCGAACTGAAAAACTCTTCGGAAATATTGGAAGGCACAAATGCAAACTCATCAAGAAAAATAATATTGAAAGAACCACCTCGAATAGCTGAACCAGAAGTCGAACTAGCGAGGATTTTAGAGCCATTTTCTAGCTCAATATTTCCCTTGTTCCATATCAGTATTCCTTGTTGCAACCACTTTGGTAGGTGTTCGTATGCAAGTTGCAATCTTCCAAGAAGTTCCATCGCAGTTGTCTTCTTGTTTGCGAGAACTGCAACAGAAACATTTTCGTTGAATAATATGTAATGAAGAAGGTATGCGAGGATAGTAGTTGACTTACCAGTTTGTCTGGCCATTTTACAAATCACAAATCTTTCTTCGTGAAATCGATTAATCATTTCCTCTTGATAATCACGAACATCAAAGGGAATCAATCCTTCATCCAGAGAAACAATTTTGATGTGTTCAGTTATAAAATGTAGAGGGTCATTCTGACAACGAATGTATTCACCGACTTCTTTCTCAGACCAATCTTGAGGTACATGAGCGGATTTGAGTAACGGATTCCCTAAGTAAGTTCCATGTTCAGGCATAATTTAACCAAGAGCGATAGCCATCGCAGTTGAGGTTGCTTCAGTAAATGCTTTGATAGACTGTTGAGTTGCAAGTTGTGTTTCACTATTTGATGTCATATTATCTTCATCCAGAACAGCGGTTCCACTTACACCAGTATTCAAAACTGGACTCGTAAGTGTTTTATTTGTCATTGTTTGAGAATCAGTAAGACCGACTGCAGTACTTTCAATTCCATCTAATCGGTTTAACTCCGCAGCAGTTGAAGTAACAACTGTTCCACCCAACGATAATCCATTAGTTCCATCATGACTTGCAATGTTCACATCAATTGCACCATCTGCAAAAGTAACTTGGCCTGTACTGTCAATTCGTAACTTCTCTGTTGCAGCTCCAGAATCTGCAGTTAAAAAGACCAAATCGGTTGAATTGACTGACGCAGAAAATGTTGCATCTGCTTCAGCAACTATTGAAGCACCGACCACTAACGCATCAGTACCAGTTTCAGCTGGTGCTTGAAAATCAATCTGTCCTAATTTATTTCCATCAACAACTGTTGCTTCAGCAGTTGATAATAGTAATTTTCCTGGCGTTGCAGCTCCACCTCTAATTTCTAGTTCATCTGCTGATTGATCCCATTCTAAAAATGCACCAGCTGTCGCACCAAAAAACTTGACATCATGGCCAGTATCATCTACACCTATTGTTAAAGTTCCTTTAAGAGTTAATGCACCATCTGCGACAGTCAGTAAATCTGTATCATCAGTATGACCAATAGTAGTTCCATTGATCAAGACATTATCAATATCTAAAGAACCACCTGAAATCAATCCAGTTGTAGTGATCGCCGATGCGCCTGTATCAATAGTACCAAATCCAGAGGTAATAGATCCTGAGTTTAATGCTCCAGTTACAACGATTGTTTCAAAGACAGGAGCACTGCCTGCCCCTGTAGAAGTCAATACTTGTCCATCATTCCCAGTAACAACATAGGCTGGATCACCAGACGCATCATACGTTATTAAATTTCCATCTGTCCCACCAGCCATTTTTGCAAGAGTTATTTGATTGTCAGCAATATGAGCTGTGTCAATACTTCCATCTGTATAATGTTCACTGTCAATAGCATTATCTGCAATCAAAGAAGCAACTATCTGGTCAGCAGCAATATGTGCAGTATCTATTGAACCATTAGTATAATGTTCACTGTCAATAGCATTATCTGCAATCAAAGAAGCAACTATCTGGTCAGCTGCAATATGGGCAGTATCTATACTCCCAGCTGCATAATGTTCACTGTCAATAGCATCATCAGCAATATGTGCGTTGTCTATACTTCCATCTACATATTGAGCACTATCTATTGAGTTTGCTGCCATTTTAGCGACAGTAATTTGACCAGCTGCAATATGGGCAGTGTCAATAGAACCATCGACATACTGAGCACTATCTATTGAATTTGCTGACATATGTGCTACGTCAATAGAACCGTCAACATACTGAGGACTGTCTACTGAGTTGTCTGCCATTTTTGCAAGAGTTACCGCAGCGTCTAAAATCTTTACAGTTGTAACTGCATTATTTTGTAATTCCGCAACTGTAATTGCATTAGCAGCTATATCTGTTGCGACAATAACATCAACTGCTATTTTAGCAGAAGTTATTGCATTATCAGCAATGTGGGCAGTATCTATACTTCCATCTGTATAATGTTCTGAATCAATAGCATTATCTGCAATCAAAGAAGCAACTATCTGGTCAGCAGCAATATGTGCTGTATCTATACTTCCATTAGTATAATGTTCACTGTCGATAGCATCATCAGCAATTTTAGCACTTGTCACAGAATCTGCCCCTAATGCTGTTGTATCTACTGACCCTGCAGCATAGTGCTCTGCGTCTATTGAGTCAGCTGCAATATGTTCAGAATCAATAGCATCATCGGCAATGTTATCACCATCTATGATATCCGCAGCTAGGTGAACATGGTCAATAGAACCATCGACATACTGATCACTATCTATTGAGTTTGCTGACATATGTGCTACATCAATAGAACCATCGACATACTGAGGACTGTCTACTGAATTTGATGCCATTTTTGCAAGTGTAATTCCACCATCAGATACTGAAGACGTTGATGCATTTTCAAATGCTGGTGGACTTCCTGCTCCTGTTGAAGTTAAAACTTGTCCATCAGAACCAGTAGCAATAGCAATTGGATCACCAGACGCATCAAAACTAATTATATTTCCGTCTGTGCCTCCTGCCATTTTTGCAAGAGTTATTTGATTATCAGCAATATGAACCGTGTCAATAGAACCATCTGTATAATGTTCACTGTCAATAGCATTATCTGCAATGTTGTCACCATCTATAATATCAGCGGCTAGATGAACATGGTCTATACTTCCATCAATATACTGATCACTATCTATGGACTCAGCTGCCATTTTTGCAAGTGTGACCGCATCATCGACTAATGAAGCAGTTACCGCTCCTGTCATATTAGTCATAACACCAGAAGCAGGAGTACCAAGTGCTGGAGTTGTTAGAACAGGGGAAGATAGAGTTTTATTAGTGAGTGTCTTTGTTGTCGCAGCCAGATAGGTATCTACGTTATCTATATCAACTTGTCGCATTCCAACATCGGCGTCATCCATAACAAATGCATCCCCACCTGCAACTGTTGGTGTGGTAACTGTTGCATCAGCATCCATGATATTGAGTTCTGCGGCAGTTGATGATATCGCAGTTCCACTGATAGAATATGCTGCTGCATTCACATATCTAAATCCAGTAATATCTTTATTTGCATCGACAATCACCGCTTTACTTGCGGTAATAGTTCCGGCTGCAACAGCATCCAATACAGTAAGTTCAGATGAAGCTAGACTCGTATCTCCAATTACAAGAGTAGCACCACTTAAATGTAAATCTTTCCAAGTTCTGGTAGCAGAACCCAAACTAAAAGTGTTAGTAGTAGTAGGAATTAAATCAGCAGATATTTTATTTGGGTCTAACCCACCACCATGTTCTGCAAATATAATTTTTCTTATTGATTTTTCTAATAGGTCTATTCGTTTAGTGATTGGGTCAGATGATTGTTCTTGTAATTTGACACCATCTTTTATAGATTCTTGTTTTGATATTGCATCTACTACTGATTCATATCTAGATGTGTCGTCATCTGTCACTTGTTGAACAGGAAGATTCTCTAATATGTCTTCGACCACATCTTCTACTTCAGACTCAACTACATCTTCTACTAATTCATCAGTAACGATTTCTAGTATTTCTGGTTCTTCAATAATGTTTTTTTCATCTTCTCCAAGAACTGAAAATAAAGATTCCATTTTTTCAAGAGTTTTTAATTCTCTTTGTTTTTTATCCTCTTCTGATTTTAGTAAATTTTCTTCTTTAATTGCATCAAGTTCCGATTTAATCCGAATATACCTTTTTAAAGTATCCTTATCATTGAGCTCTTCTTTCAGTTTAGCATATTGTTCTGATAAATCTTCCATTGTTACCTAAACTTAAAAATTATTTTAATGGTGGAGCGTAAAGTAATCCACCTTTATTGTATAATTTATTAAGACCTCGTTTTAGTCCTAACTTCTTTGTGATATTACGGTCAAATATTTCTTTATAATTTCCCACTTGTTTTATCACATCATAAGACCATGTTGCAGGTAATCCTAGTTTTGCACCAAGATTTGGGTGGTCAGCACCATTCTTTTCTCCCATAAACCTTTGAACATTCGGATCTATGTTATTCTTGAATGTATCTATATTTATTGAGTTGATTCCCATCTCTTCTGCAATAAACAAAACATAAACTGTCCATCTTACTATGTCAGACCATTTTTGATCACCATATTTGACTACTGGGCCAAGTGGTTCTTTAGAAATAATCTCTGGTAATATTATATGTAACTCAGGATTTTTGAACCCTAGACGATTTGATGCAAGTCCAGACCTATCTGTACCATACATATCACAATCACCTCTAAGATATACATCTCTTGTATTTTCATTCTCACCAACATTTACAGGAATATACTTTATTTCGTGTAACTCCATGAAGTCTGCAATGTTCTTTGCTGCTGTTCCAGAACCAGCGAAACATATTTTAGCACCATGCATTTGTTTTGCAGAAGATACTCCTAGTGTTCTTTTAGTGATGAATCCTTGACCATCGTAATATGTTGTTGGTAGAAACTCAAATCTTTTCAGTACATTTCTGGTGAAGGTGTATGTCGTGGCTGCGGATAACATATCAATAGTGCCATCTGCTAAAGATGTAAATCGAGTGACCCCATCTATTATTTGATATTCGATAGAATCCGAATCTCCAAATACTGCAGCTGCAACCGCTCTACATATATCAACATCAAATCCCTTCCACACTAGAGTACCATCTTCATTATCATATACCTCTTCAGAAAAGCCTGGAAACTCATCGTTAGTTCCACAAATAACAACTCCTCTTTTTATTACTCTGTCGTATGTGGTTCCGTATGTTGGTTTATATTCAAGACTTATAGAGTTATTGTTTTGTCCCATTGCGGAATTATCTACAATCATCATCCAGAATACCCAAATAACACAGGCAAAGACTTTACCGACAAATATCATTTCAAAGTCCTGTACACTGCCATTAGTTCCTCATCTGACGGATTTGACGCTGAAGAATATCTCTTATGTCCCACTCTCATGAATGCTTTGATATCGGAAAAACTTGGATAAGTTGTTTGTAAATTATGAAGGAGATGGTCAGGGTCTAAGTGACAAGATGCACATGAATTATCTCTTGCGAATACTCTTGTTGACTTTTTAAATCTTTCACTCTGAACTAATACTGCAGAAAGGTCTTTCTCCATGTATGTTATTCGGTTGTCTATGTCTGGAATAATCATAAAAATTAGATATATGAGAAGTGCGATGATAACATAGATGAATGATTTACTTGCAACTATTTGGTCTTTGGCAGCAAGTTCCATTACTTGAACTTCTTCAACCTTTTTATCTATTTCTTCAATATCATGTTGTAGTATCTTTTGGTCTTTTCCGTTTGCTTGTGTTTTTTCTTGTTGTGCCATGGTTTATTTTCCCTTCCCAACTTCGTTCAACTTCTTAGTTATCTGTTGTTGAAACCACTTGAGAACAATAGGTATACTCACATTAGAAGTGAGTCCAAATAAAAATCCAATGGGGAAACGATAATCAAGAAACTCTTGGAGTTGAGGAACATTTGTGAATACGATAGTAATCAACAAATAACCTGTTAAAGACATACCGATATTAATTAATAGATCAAACCCTATTAACCACGCGTGTCCTTCATATTTTTCTTTATTATCTATTCTATAGTTAAATAGAAAAATCCAAAATGATGAAAATATGATAACAGCATACATCCACAAATCGGTAACATTAAATAAATCAACCATTTTCTTTTGTCTCTTTCTTTACCAATTTCAATAAGTCAGCAGTACTACCAACAAATAATGCATTGGTCACGTTTTGAGCTTTGGCGACTTCCTGTCCATTTCCAGCATTTTCTAATTTTTGTTTCTTTTGATGTAAATCCATTAGTGTTTCTTGTGAATCAGACATACTCTTGAGTAGTTGACCAAACACTTCAAATGCTCTAGGAGATTCTTCTGCTTTAGCAATTTCCAGAAGTTCTTCCATTGCATCTCTACCTTTTTCAATTATGTCATAAAGATTTTCACGAGCATATTGAAAGTCATTTTCTTTAGTATCATCTCCATTTATAACAATAGGAACACTATCTATGACTTGAACATCGTTTTTTTGGGGTTCATCAACGAGCTCCAGATGTTTTTCAATCCTTTGCTCTACTAATTTTTCAACTTTCATTAACTATCAGTTCCAGCTACTGGATCATGTGTTTTTCCTTGAGGAAAAAATTCAAAGGTTTCACTAAATCCAAAATCTTCTTCAGTGGTTGCAGTTGTGTCATCTGGAGCTACCGTAACTCTTGCTACAGTTCCACCAGCAGAAGAAGCGTCTTCAGATACTTCTGACAACAACCGTATACGAGTGGATGCGTCAAATTCATGACTATCTAAAATCATAAAATTCTTACTATAAATCGTACTATCTTCTGATATGATATATATCGGTTCCGATGCCGTAGCTTCTGACATAAGATGAGTATCTACAACAGAAGACGTAATAACTTTTGCGTTATCTTCAACATTTGGATACAAGTAACCTTTCATCGAAAAGTTGAGTGTCCAAATAATAGACCGTCTAGTTGCAAAGTCTCCTTCATATGTATCTTCACTAGAAACACCAGAAAGAACCAGAGGTATGTCCATTTTTACATCCATACCAGAAACCAGAGACATTGTTACTGTAAACTCTGGTGTGAAGAATGGGAGCACTTGTTCTAGTATTTGTGTTCCATCTTCTGCATTTTTGACAAAGATATAAAGTGAAAAATCATAATTATAAGGAACAGGATTGTATTGTTTCTTCAGTCCAGTAGTTCCTGTTTTTACATTTCTACCAAGTGTATTGAGTTTTCTCGCACTGTCATAAGACATCGATGTCAACTCAAATCCCATTCTTGGAACTGTCAAAGCAACGGATTGACTAAGATTTGGGTCTGAAGAAATCCTTGCCAACATCTTATCTTTAGGGCCATAAGACAAAGGTATCTTGACCACTTCTGTTACAACATCAGAACTATTCGTTCTACGAACTTCTATATTGTTAAATAACGTTCCAAATGCAACCACCATCTTTCGTGAAGTCTGGTGGTAAAAATATGTTCCAAACATTACGGATTTTCTCCAAATGGATTCGATTCAGTAAAATCAAATACAGAATCAGCATCAATCTCAAACTGTTTATTACTTGAGGTTTTATCAGTTGTTCCATCGTCTATCGATTTCAACGTAGTAGAAGCTTCGTTTGTTGATTGTTGTACGTTGTATGTTCCTGTTGCCGTACTCGTTGCTCCTGTCAGTATTTCGGATAGAGTAAATGAACCATTCATATTGATGAGATACAGATAACTTGTTGCAGCATCCCATCGTGCAACCTCTCCTGTTATAGCAGATGTTCCACCTGTGACTGTCTCTCCAACTGTGAAAGTTCCCGATACACTAGATAACTCAAATGTACGAACAAAAGATTGTTGTCTTTCCACTACATCTATGTCGTCAATACCAGTATCCAACGATTCATCGGAATATGTAAAGAGTTCACAAGTAAGGTCAAATGTAGGTAGCGCACCAGTTTGATAGAATGGTGTTTCGTGTTCCACAAAAGTTATCTGAAAAAGTTTACTGGTAAGTGGAAAGTGAATCAAGTCACCTTCTTTTGGGCGAGTTCCTATATCTAATCCCTCCCAAGCTCTTCGTGCGAGAGAGAATACAATTTGGTCACGAATCTCTAACCCAAACTTGGAAATCAGATCACCCTCTCCCTCAAAACCGTCAACAGATTTGATGTACATCTCTATTGAGTAAGCGTCTTTGAATTCAGAGATGGAGTCTTCACCAAGTATAGTATCTTCGTTTATTAGTGTTCTAGGAATGTAAGAAACATCATGACCAAATACTTGTATTGATTCTGTTACAAGTGAATGTAAAAGTTCCTGTTCATTCTTCGCATCGAAATTACGAAAATATGAATTAGTAGCCATTCGGTTATCCTACATAAAAATTAAGAGGTAACTCGTATTTGAGTGATAATTCTTCTTCAAGTTTTTCTAGTTCAGCAGCTCCATCATCATACATTTGTCTACCGTTCAACGTTACCCCTCCTGGCAATTGAACACCATCGTATTTCATCAAATTTTGACCCCATTGTTTTTTGAACAATGAAGTTGTATATTTCTTGAGAAAAATATCATTATACATTTCTGTATAGGTACTTCCATCAATTTTTTTCATAACCATCACAACAACAGCATCTCCAATTTCTACAGCTGTGTCCCAATCCATATCAATGTAAAGTTTGTCTGTTAGTCTATTGAAACGAATCTGTCTTGATTCTGCACCCGAAAATACTTGAGTTAGAAGAGCAAGATTTTGTCTACCTTGAACGTAGTTACTCAATCCACCACCATCTTTGAGTAGATTAGGAAGTTCATTCAAACGAAATTGGTATTCAAAAGAAAACATATCGTTAGATGACAACCCTTTACTTACAGGAAGTACATCCTGAACACCTATGATTGTGTCGTCAACTGTCAGTGCTTTCGTGTCGATGTTTCCAAATACAACTGCGGTTGCTTGTGTTCCGTGAACCGTTCCTGTTGCACCAGAAGTTCCACCTGTAACCGTTTCACCAGAGACAAAAGTATTAGCTGTTGTGTTAGCTGCACGAATACCGTTTCCGTCTTTGTGTGTGTGAAATTTTAGTTCTGTTGCACTTGTTCTTTCGTGGAGAATTGCTGTTGCGTTTGATGAACCACCAGTAATTGTTTCATCTGCTTGAAATGTTCCTGTCGCAGAAGACGCAAAAGTAAGTGTACTTGGTGCTACTTGTTCAACTAAAAACGCTCTTTCTGTTCCATCAAAATGATACTCTTGGAATATTTGTACAGATTCCGCAATCATATCGCTCATTTGTTCATCCGCAAGGTTTACATCGACAACTGGTTTGCCGAGTTTTCTGAGACAATATTCTTGTAATTCTGCTGTTGATGCTGGTGATGTAGCTGACATATTTTTTTATCCGTTGTTGATTTCTGCAGAAGCTTCTACTGTAATAAGTCCTTCTACGAGTCTTTCTTTGATAGTTCCTCCACTCTGTGTATAAGTCAGGCTGTAAAAGTATTTTCCTTCATCGAGTGATGATGTCTGTGTCGCTGTCAATGAGAAGGTACAATTTGCACCAGATATAGAAGTTGTAAATGATTGGAGAGTGTTTGCGTAAGCGAAATTCTTTATCATTCCGCCTGCAACCGTACCAGAGGAAATGGTCACGGCAGTAGAAGACGTGCTTTCTGCACCTATTGTCTTCTCAAAGGTAGCGCCTTGGTCTATAATGTAGTTCTGAGACTTCTTCTTTAATGTCAACGCCATATTTTATCCGTTCTGAAAAACTATTTTGTATATATGTGAGTCAGAGCAAAGAGCAAACTTTACTCTGTTAGTATTTATCATCACATACATTTATAACAAAACGGAAGTGGTTTTTATAGAATCTTTGTCTTTTCGTGTCCGATACGAATTTTCGGATCGATCCAGATATCGAAACCGGCCTCTCTCATCCGCATGCAGATTTCCACATCATCGAAGGGAAAATCCTCCCATCCATATTTTTCCCATTTCAACAATCGGGGGTAGAACCACGGATATTTTAGTTTTTCGATCACACCGTTTTTGATCAGCATAAATCCTAATCCTGTGTAATCACAAGTAAAGAGTTGTCCCTCTTTTTTATCTATATTTTTTTGTAATAGAAAGGGATATCTCATCCACATTTCAAAATACTCTTCATCCATATTTTCGACGGTAGCATAATTCACGTTGTCGCTCATTTTGTAAATTCCAGATACTATGTCTTTGTCGTGGTCAAGGAGTTTGAAAAGGTCTTCGGGCTCAAAAACCATGTCACTGTCGATCCATAGGATGTAGTCGTAATCTTTCGTTCCACCAAATGGTTTCTGGTCTACTCCCAAATGCAACGACGCACCAAGACACATAGTTCGTGCGTGGTAGATGTTACAGCTGTAGTGTTGTGAGAGTTCGTAAGTAATGTTGTGTTTGGGGAGTTCTTCGAGGAGTTTAGTCCAACATTGCAAAAATCTGCCGGAGTAAGAATTCCCAGGCAGACAGAATATAATTTTCATGATTTTTCACTTGGTTGTTAATAATGTTTTATTATTCTACTGGGCCGGAATTATCTTTTGGCCATTTGGTCTTCACTGCTTCTACTGCATCTTTGTGAGTAGTTGTGCTATTCAAATTATCTTTGTAGATCATATCCCATTGGTCACCATTGCTTGGATATTCAGCTGCACGATTTCTGGCGTAGAGTTGGGCATCGTTTGCTGTATTCCATTCACCATCAGCAGTTGTTATAGCTGATTCACTAGGTTGTGCCTCCGATGATATCCAATTTGCTATATACACTCCGTCACCGTCGTCTTGGAGTGAAAAATCTATTTCGGGAACAAATCCCAATTTTATTAATCCGTTTGCTGTTATTGCCATGTTATAATCCAATCATTCTGTGACCTGAAAAAAAAGAATAGTCCGCGCGGAAATCTTTTGCACCTCCACTATTTTGGTAGACGTAAGCTTCTATGTAATCTGTAGCCGCTAAAGTTATTGTCATTGTATTGTGAATAAATAAATCCGTACCGGCTTTCGCTGACTGAGATTTTGATGATTTATCCAATGTAGAACCATTTTTCCAAAATCTTGTCATCATGTACAGTCCATCCGCAAAATCGGTCATAATACCAAAGATGTGGAAATGATACTTGCCCGCTCCACCAGCTGGGACTGTAAATTTATTACTTGCAAAATTACCTCCATGATCCCAAGCTTCTGTCGCAAATAATGCCTTTGTCCACGATGTATTTGAGATAGATTGATTGCTGGCTAATGTTGTATGGAAATTTGGAGTAGAAGTCCCAGGCACGGTGATAGAACCAGCAGAGGTAATACGCATTCTTTCAGTTGGTGCTGTGTTGGTAGTTACGCTTCTAGTGGCAAAATACAAATCTCCATAAGTACCACCACTGGTGGTTTTAGTTTCATAACCTATTGTCGCTGGTGATATTGGTCTTGAAGTGCTAGAATACCCAAATCCTATACCACTCTTTGTATCTACTGCATCATCAGCCTTTATTCCACCAACCTGTATAATTGTAGTTTCAAGATTACTAATCGCTGTTGTGGGGGCTACGCTCAATCTTGAATCAATATTACTTGACTCCCCGATGCCTACGTTGCCAGCAGAGGTGATACGCATATGTTCAGTTAATGTATCACTGAGATTTGTTTTAAATGTCAAATGTGAATCAGATGCACCAGCATCATCCCAATCATCATCTTTACCCACAGTAATTCTACCAGCATCTCTCATTGTACCGGCCTTACTCAATCGCATATTGATAGCAATTGCCTGACCTGTTTCGGTAGATGCATGGTCTGTATTATCTAACTGAAGTCCTTCTAACAGTGCATTATCAGCCGCACCTACAATATGAACTAATTTTGCAGGAGCCGTAGTACCGATGCCCAATCTTGCAGCACCACCTAATATCAAATCATCAGTAGATTCGTCCCATAACATATAAGCACCAGATGTAGCACCAAAGAACTTCACATCGTGACCAGTATCGTCTACACCGACTTGAACAGTTCCAGCAACGTGTAAAAGAGAAGCTGGTGTC
>Ga0209402_10002702_pt1 | contig 17454 bp, 22 predicted proteins | sample ArcticOcean_MG_C_3_FD_187437 | JGI IMG/M metagenome (GOLD analysis project Ga0209402, IMG submission 187437) | Marine microbial communities from western Arctic Ocean - ArcticOcean_MG_CB8_126 (SPAdes) (version 2) | ecosystem: Environmental > Aquatic > Marine > Oceanic | place: Arctic Ocean... | reverse complement strand
CAGATGAAGATAGAACTTGTAAACGGTTCAATCATACAATTAGTGGGATCAGATCAATACGATAGACTTGTAGGAACAAACCCTAAAGGAATTGTATTCAGTGAGTACTCAATCACTCACCCTATGGCTTGGCAGATACTACGACCTATCCTCGCAGCTAACGGAGGTTGGGCTATCTTCAATGGAACACCACGAGGAAAGAACCACTTTCACGATATGTTAGAGAGAGCAAAGACAGATGACTCATGGTTCTGGTCTGTTGATAATGCTGACTCAACAGGAGTGCTATCACAAGAAGTATTAGACAAGGAGAGAAGTGAGATGGATGTAGATATCTTCAACCAAGAGTATTACTGTAGTTTTGATGCTGCTGCTAAAGGAGCGTACTACAGTGAACAGATCATGTCGCTCAGAGAACAGAACAGACTATGCAAAGTACCGTATGACTCTAAACTTAAAGTATGTACTGCATGGGATCCAGGTGATGTAACAACAGCTATCGTCTACTTCCAAATATACGGCAAGGAAGCAAGGATAATAGACGCAGAAGAATTCTATTCACCTTCTGTCGAACAGGTCTACACATCAATCAAGGATAAGCCTTACACTTATGAATATCACTTCTTACCGTTTGATGCCACTGTAACGCAAATGGCTACAGGAATGTCCATCATACAACAACTAAGGAAGTTAGGACTGGATAACATCTACAGAAGCCAAGACGGTGACGGACTACCACCACAGAAGTCTAAGATGGATGGTATAAAACTGGTACAAACAGCCTTCCCTAGTCTGTGGATAGATGAATCACTAGAGAAGATAGTACTAGAACCTCTATCGAACTACGCACCGCTATACAGCGACAAGAAACATGACTACTCCAAAGAACCAGAACACAACTGGGCATCTCACATGAGTGATGCTGTTAGATATATGGTTATTGCTCTAAACCTCATACAAGTAAGACCTAAGCCTAGAGTATCAAAGAGAAGAGAAAGTACTGGATGGATGAAAGACGCAGGTATATAATTGAGGTATGACTGAAGGATTACTATTATATGCGCTCTCTTATGTTCTCACCTTCTTTGCACTCAAAGACAGTGTAGAGGAGATTATTTTGATACCCATTATCGCCATAGTGTTGTGTGTTGTTGCACTAGGTATTGGTGAACTTGCTTTACTATGAACTTACGAGATAAAGGTAAACGAACGGATAAGGAGATGATTGAGTTATATATAGAGAGCCGTGGGCAGAACAATCTAGACCTACAGAAAGAGCTAGGTTACTGTGCTCCGTTAGCTGATATGATTACAAATATGCGTGACGAGCTTGAGAGACACAAGTTCCATGGACACGACAGAGGCTTCAGTAAACCAGTGATACTTGTTATGTTCGTTGTAGCACTTCTAACAAACCTACTCTAATGGAACAAGAACTAAAGAAAATACAAAGCACACTCATCTACAACCAGAAGAGAGCAGAGCTAAAGACTATGCAAGTAGTAGAAGAAGAACTGTTCAAGCTAGAGCAACGATTAAAGCGTGAACACGAAGACGTTATAAGGGCTATCCAAGTAGAAAAGTATAGGAAATAAACGATTCTACCTGTAGACTGACTATGTGAGAATCCTAGTAGTAATTCCCTCATTTACTGGCTGGATGAGAAAAGAATTGTTAGCTACCATGATGGAATACATGATAGACAAACGATATAAGAAGACCATTGTGTTTATTAAAGGTAGACCACTAGAGGAATCATTGAACATTGGCGCAGATATGTGTCTAGGAAACTACAAAGAGAACCCAAAGATAGACATAGCTTACAGTGACTTTGATGACTTTGAGAATGGATACGACTTTATGTTAGTTAATGATGACGACAACGTACCACTGGATAATTTCCTAGACTTGTGTGAGCTAGACAAAGACCTACTCTTCATGCCCTATCCGATAATGCAACAGTATGACATCAATAAAAATCCTATCAGGTGGGGTATACTGTGTGATGATCCTAAAGGTAAAGGTTTACAGCAGGTAGAGGCTGGTGCTTCTGGGGCGATGATGGTAGCTAGGAGAGTACTTGAGAAGCTGAAGCAGCCAATCTTCAAACGAACCTACTCCGAAGAAGACGGACACGTTACAAGGGGAGTAGACTATCGTTTTTCAGATGATGTAAGGGAAGCTGGATTTGAGATATGGTGTAACTGGGACAGGCGAGCAACCCACTGGAATCCTACTGAGCTGTTCGCTATGTTCGTCGGCTTCCAGAACTACTTTACAAAGGATAAATAATCGCTAGACTAGATTCATGGTAAATATAATAGTTAAGAGCGACAACGATGAAAGATTGGAGTGGGAGAAAAGAAATCCACCACCAATAGCACGAAGAGATAACGAAGGTAGACCTGTTATTGATGATGTTCTTATCGACAAGCAAACTGCACACCGTCACAACAAAGATGCAGCAGGAGTAACAACAGAGGCAGAGTATCAAAGACGTAAAGAACTTGCCCAACGCATGGACAGATGACCTTTACTGCCGCACAATTTCCGAACTTCGTTAAGAACAAGAAGATCAAGGTGCTACCGAAGCTAAAACGTAAGAAGAAAAAGAAAGTTGCTAAAAAGACAAAGAAGAAGTAAAATAAGGAGTAACTGGGGTTGTCGACTATTATTATGCCTCAAACACTAGAAAAGAAAACCCCTACAAGGGATCTAACACGGGAAGAGAAGAAGACTATGCAAGAGGATGCAGAACGCATCGTTCATTTTAAGTCATACCGTAGAAAGTTTGAAAGCCAAATGACTAAGGGTGCTCAAATGTGGAATATGCTTGCTGATCCAGCCCCAAGGGACGATATCGCCAACATATACATCGGAATCGCTAGAATGATAGGACAGGCTTCTATTACTGCTATGAGCCAAGGAAGACCAGAATTTGGGTTTAAGCCTGGTGCTCCATCAGATAGAGCAAAGATACCATTCTGGGAGGCAGGAGTAGATCATATCCTTAACCTATCGAACTATGATGCTAAACAGTTATATTTTCTTACTGATCATACTGTCCTTGGTATGGGTATGCTTGAGGTAGTCCCTCAGATACCTATGAGGAAGAAGAGGTTTAAGACAGGTAACGGATTCAAAGAGGTATGGAAGAGAGACTTCACAAGACCAAAGGTCGAAGTAAGGCACAGATCACCGTTCGAAGTATGGCTAGACCCTTCAGCACCTACATTAGATGATGTACGAGTAATCTATGACGAAGAATACATACATGAAGACACCTTTGAACTAGAGTACCGCAAAGCAATCACACCAGAAGGGAAGGTAAAGTACGACAATCTTGATCTCGTACTACCAGGGAAAGAACTAGGCTTCGGAGATAGTGGAGAACTCATGTACAAGGACAGTAGCCGTAAGGATCGTATCATTGTAGGTAAACTACAAGATGAGAAGGGAGATGTACTCAGACTCTACGCTAATGGAGTACCTATCATGGATGAATCCCTACAGATTAAGGATATAGGGAATGGAAAGCGCACAGCAGGTATGAACGTGCTCGGTAAACACTCATTTTGTCTCGGAGGCAACGAACACCAATACGATTCCAATTTAAGGACACATAGTTTGTACTCAATGGGCCTGCCGTACACCATGCGAGGATTCGATGCGCTGTATCAGGCTCTCACAAATATGACTGTCGATAATGTCAGACTTTCTAACACCAACCTTATCAGTTATCAGGCTAATGATGGACTCTCACAAATAGACCTAGACTCAAGAGACTTCTATTCAGGAGACTTCATTGATGGAAAGATCGACGTTCATTCACTAGGACAGTCCGATCTTAATATAAACCAAGCAATGTGGGATCAAATAGACAACTGGGCTATCCAACTCACAGGTGTAAACTTCAAACAGCTATTCGACACAGGGGCGAAGACTGCTTTCGAGCTATCACAAAGGATAAGAGCGCAGAACGCAAGATTTGAACACAAACTCACTACTATGGAGAATGGTTGCCTAAAGAAACTAGGACAACTATCTCTATCAGGAGTGATGTCAGAACTAACAGCAGAAGATTGGGAGGAACTTACAGAGAAAGAGATCAAGATATTCAAAGAGAAGATCGCTAAGGATGAAATGTCAGGATCAGACTTCAAGAAGGTCAACGGTAAACTAGCAGAGAGAAAGGTTCGCACTACACTAAGAATCAAAGGACGTAAGATAGAAGAGAACTTCAAAGGCAAAGAGAAGAAACGCAAGTTCAGTCCTGATTCTCTCAACAACACGTTAATGGATCACGGTAAATCAGACGGTGATTCCTTTGTAGCGGCTGCACCAGAATATGTTTGGTCTACTGAATACATTGAACAAGGAGCAATACCAGATGTGTATGTTACTTCAGCAAGAATGCTTGGAGACGATCAAGACTTACGATTCGCTAAAGTAAATGCTATTGCTAACTACGCTAGAGGAAGACTCGCAGAAGACCCAGAGGCTAAGTGGGATATGAATAAGATTGATAAGGAATACGTTGATGTCCTCAAGGTAGAACAAGACGAAGTATTCAAGGAAGAGGAAGAGAACGATGACATTCAAAAGAAGCTCACAGAACTCACAGACTTTATTACGAACCAACCAACAGGATCAGCAAGTGGACAACCACTCGCTGGAGGACAACCACTAGGAACTGGACTACCAGCAGCACCTAGCATCTCTCAAGCAAGCAACCCTCTACCAGGAGGAGGACAAATAGAATCTCCCTTACAAGGACTTTAATGTTTCTACAACGTAGGCTAACACTGGCGGAATTAGACCTTACTGACGATCAGAAGGCTTCACTTCGGACACTATCGAAACATCAGAGACAGGCTCTACTAGATGCTTGCCAACATATTATCTACACAACACAAACAGATGCAGGAAGGAAATGTGCTCAACGATTAAAAGGTCACTTCAGGAAACTATCACTAGCAGAGGACAACGCTCTACCTTCCGATGCTGTACACAACGGTAAGAAGAAGTTACAATCTTACATGCCTAAACTATGAGAATTCCAACAGATATGACACCATCGGAATTCGGAATCATGGTTGCATTACGTTACAACGATAACAACAAGAAGGCTACAGCGAGTATGTTGGATAGATCTATAAGAAGAGTCCAACAAGTATCAGCAAAACATTCATCATTCATGTCGAAAGATATGGCGATGAACTAGGGCTTCGTATTGAGCCTAACAACAGAAAGATGGAGGTGTTATTGTAAGTATACCGATCTTTCACTACATCAAAACGTGTGTCCTGCATCTTGGCGGTTCTCCCCAGTGCCGTCAGAATGCAGGATTTACTACCCCCATATATCATGCCCACTGACGAAGATAACGTGGATCTTGAAGAAGATTCACCCACTACTGAAGACAACGCTGATTCGATAGACGATGAGTCTGTTAAAGAATCATCTGCCTATATAGAAATGGAGAAGAAATATAAAGACGCACGTAAAGGACTCGATGATAAGGCTAAAGAGCTAAAGAAGCTCAAGAAGCTGGAAGAAGCATTAAAGGACGAACCACTAGAGGAAGTATCAAGTGATACTGACTACACTGATTGGAGAGCCGATAATGCCGAAGACATCAAACTCGCTGGTGATGAGTACCAGAAGCAACTTGGAGACTTAAAGGATCTTGGTGTTGAACCAACCCTAGCAGTCAAAAAGAAAGCTCTAGAACTCGCACTCTCAAGTAAAGGTGTTACCAATACATCAACGTCCGTTGCTCAGAATACTCAATCTACCGATAGAGATACCAATGAATTCATACCAGAAGGTAAAAAAGCTGATATGGAAACATGGGGATACTCAGAAGAGACGTACCTGAAGCATAAAGATGCAGTAGAAGCACGGTAAATTATTTATTTACCACTAATACAATGGCTATTACAACCAGAGATGGTGCCTACAGACGAGAAGGCTCACCACGAGCTAAGAAGTTTATAGTAGGTGGCTCAGTAACTGTTGCACCAGGAGACGTTGTTCAGATCAAAGAAGCATCTGGAAGCATTATCCTCGGAGTATCAGGAGCAGAGGTACTTGGTGTTGCTCTTGAAGCTTCAGCTTCAGGTTCAACCGCAGAGATCCTTGTTGACCTTGCTTACCCTGGTGACATCTTCGAGATGAAGATTGAAACAGGAACAATGGCAGCAGTACAGATTGGAGACGAGGCCGATATTAACTCGGCAGACGGACTCACTCTCACAGAATCTAATAACGATGTGTTACTTGTTGGCTGGAACGGTACTAATACCGACCTCGCTTACGTCACATTCAAAAATACGTTCTTCGGAGCATAATTTTAACTATTACCCCTTAACTAAATGGCTTTCACAGCAACAGGATACGACAACTTCGTCAACAACACTGTGTTCACAGTGCTTGATGCAGTTAAGGAGCTACAGCCTGACATGATTAGGTCACTCTTCCGCCAAGTCCCTTGGACTCCAGGCGCAGGAGACACGGTTGAATTCACATCACTTACACCACCTTCATTCGGAGAGCGTGTAGATGAGAACGAAAACTACCCTGAGCTAAACCTTATCGAAGGCGACACTCTTTCAAAGAGACAGATCCAGTATGGTTCTAAAATGAACATCTCACGACGCATGGCTAAATTTAACAAGTACTCTGAGGCAGTTCAAATGGCTCAGTCACTTGTTGACATCACTAGCAATGCTCTTGACCTAGAAATGACTCAGCAAATCTTCGGAGAAGCTGACCAGACTACCTTCACCCCTCGTGGTGCAGGTTCAGCAGTAAACATCGCTACAGCAGATGCACTTGCACTTGCTTCCGCTTCTCACACCATTAACGGTGCAGGTGGAACATGGACAAACATCTCTACAGCAGCAGCACTTTCAGAAGACAATCTAACGACTGCTCTTCAGGACGGTGGTGCAAACCACGTAGATGACTTCGGTACATCTATCTCTCCAAACTTTGACACTCTTGTTATCGCTAACGATGCACAGATGATCCGCAAAGCACGTCAACTCCTTGGTAGCTCCCTCACACCAGAAAGCTCCAACAACGCAGTTAACGTCTACGATGGTTCTATGAAGCTCGTAGTACTCAAGCATGGTGCTAAAACTCCAGCAGGAGTCTACGCAACGGCTAACCGTTACCGTTGGGCACTTATGGATTCAAAAATGGTTGCAAACAACTTCCAATATCAGGTGGCTGAAGATCCAACTGTTGAACCTCGGTTCATCAACTCTGACAACCTAGTTGCTTCTATTCTTGTAACACAATTCGCAGCATTCGCAGCGGTTCGTGCTCAAGGAACACAGTACAACCTTTCTACTCTAACTCCTTAATTCTTAACCCTCACCTCTATGGCTGACAGTAAAACATCAGTATTCACAGGTCTAGAAACCACAGAAGACGTAACAGTCTCAGGTGGTGATCTGACAGTAACGGCTGAGGCAGGAGTTACAGTTGTAGGGCCTCTTACAAAGTTAGAAGAAACCGTAGCATTCGGCGACTTCACTGACGGAGGTTCAACAGTAGGAACGTATGACATTACAGTAGGGACAGTCCCCATTGGTGCTACCGTTCTTGCCGCAGCAGTTGTAGCAGTAACTGGATTCGCAGGCGATACATCAGCAACCCTCACCATTGGTGATGGAACTGACGTAGACCGATATAACACTTCTACAGTTAATGTCTTCGCTACCGCAGCAGGTGGTGTAGATGCTGGTGTAGCCTCTGGTGTTAAATATCACGCATCAGCTAAAACAGTAAAACTCACTATCACTACTAATGCAGACTTCACGTCTGTATCAGCAGGTAGTGTCTCAGTTGAATTGTACTACCTAACGTAGTCTCTTCACTCTTTCCTTCACTTCGGTGGAGGACAGGGATGAAAAGATTATTCCCCCACCACACTATGCCGACAGACGCAAAGAACTACATAGAGCCAGAACAACCAAAAGGAAGTTCTAAGACTGCTCAAGGTCAAATCCAACCTCGCAAGAGGATGGCTATGAAGAAAGGCCAGAAACAAGTATCTATTTCCAACTCTAACTAATGACTCCAAACTACCTAAAACTATTACAAGACAAGCGACTACAATATCCAGATCATTCTGATATTATCGCTAATATGCTTGCTTCACTAGCAGCAACAGACCAATTCGCAGAGCTTAAAGAGCACTACGATGCTAAGAAGGCTGAATACGAGAAGCCTATCAAGGAAGCAGAGCACCAAGCAGAAGTTGTAGCTGTAGAAGAGGATCTTGTTGTAACAGCAGGAGAAGACGGTGTACTAGAGGCGAGTGAGTTACTAGAAAAGAAGAAATCAGAACTTGTAGAAATCTGCGAGACACTTGGCCTTGATACAGAAGGTAACAAGACTGATCTTGTTGAGCGTATTCTTTCCCACCAATCATAATGGAAGTAATAGACGGATATAATGGCGGAGGCGATGGACGCACAGTAGTTGCATCAGCAGGAACACCTGTACAGATCAGTGCTACTAGCGTTTCTTGCCGACGTGTCACAATTCAAGCAGAGACAGACAACACAGGACGTATCGCAGTAGGACTCACAAGCTCTATTGTCGCTACAGAAGGTGCTGCATCACGAGGAGTTATGCTCCCAAGCGGAGGTGACTCTGTAGATGTATACATTAACGACCTCGATAAGGTCTATATAGATTCTACCGTCAGTGGAGACGGTGTTAATTATGTTTACTACACAGGATAATTATGGGTTCATCACTATCACTTGCAGGCGGAGTAGGAGCTACAGTTGAATCTGTAGAAATAACAGACGGTACTATTGTAAATGCAGATGTAAATGCGTCAGCAGCTATAGAGAACTCAAAACTAGAAGCACTTACAGCTAGTGAGGTTGTAATATCAAACGGTAGCGGAGAGATTATATCAGGAGCAGTCGCTACCTATCCTTCACTTACAGAACTAGCGTATGGTAAAGGAGTAACAAGTGCATTACAGACTCAAATGGATGCTAAACTTGCTACTACAGCTTACGACGATGCCACAGCAGCAGAAACAGATACAGGGACTGCTACAGCAAAATACGTCTCACCAGACTCACTAGCAGGATCTAACATAGGAACAAAGACAGTACAGATGGTTGTTGTGGACTTCACAACAGCTACAGCTACAGGAGATGGGAAGTTCTACTTCCATGTACCAGCTTCTTTGGCAGGAATGAACATTGTAACTGTACACGCAGAGGTAATCACAGCAGGTACTACTAATACAACTAATATTCAGCTACATAACTTAACAGCAACAGCAGATATTTTATCTACAGTAATCACTATCGATTCAGGCGAAACAGGATCAGATACAGCAGCAGCAGCAGCAGTCATTGATGCAGCACAAGACGACTTAACCGCAAACGATGTTATTCGTGTTGATGTTGATGCAGTATCAAGCACTCCTGCGAATGGACTCATAGTGACTATTGAATGCCAATTACCTTAATATGCCTAATCCTATAGAACCACCAACATCGGCAGCCCTCGGTGTACTTGTTGCATCAATAGATGTAACGCAAGCTGCGGATTTAGCAGCAGGTAATCCATTCTGGCAGGGGTTGAAGACTAGGACAGATGATACTGTTAAGGCAGGTACTCTTGCCTCATGGCAAGAAAAAGGTATTAACCTCGGTGCTATTGATGAAGATATAGCAGTCCACACTTATACAGGGCCACGAGGGGATGGATACATGATCGAAACAGAAAAACCTGTTACTGGTGGCCGATATACTAAAGTAGTGGTTAATGGCCCAGAGCAAGAACGTGCGCACGACTGGACATTTTCCCCTGACTTAGATGGCATTACCAGCTAATGGAGACCTTCCTCAAGACGGCTCTATTGTATCTCGTTGGGTTCTTGATGAGGACTCAGGGACGAGGGTAGATAGTGTAGGGTCTAATGACCTTACAGATAACAATACCGTTCTTGTCGCTACAACACCTCAGTTCAGTGCAGATGCAGCAGACTTTGAGGCAGGGAACAGCGAGTATTTGAGCGTTGCAGACAATGCGTCACTATCCATAACAGGTGATCTAAGTTTTTCAGCTTGGGTAAAGTTTGAGAGTGGTGCAGGAAGTGCATACAGAGTTATTATGTCAAAATGGGAATCTGGAGGTGCAGGGAAAAGAGCTTGGTTTCTACGAACTTCAGCATCAAACCAAATTGAATTTGCATATTCATCAGACGGCAGCAGCACCGATGGATACGAACTTGTTGCATGGAATCCATCAAACGGGGTCTGGTATCACATGGCAGTTGTCTACGATGCAAGTGCAGGTGAGGTTGACTTTTATATAAATGGAGCTCAACAGGGAGCTACTCAGACTGGTGGCCCAACATCTATACATGACGGCACAGGAGCACTCTGGCTGGGGAGAGAGACAACACGATACATGGATGGATTGATACAGGATGCTGTTCTCTGGAACGCAGAGCTTACAGCAGCAGAAGTAGAAGACCTCTACAACGCATACTTCAACCTACCAGATGAAGCAGACTTGCCACAGTCTGGCTCTTTAGCTGCTCGTTGGACTCTTACAGAAGACGGAGGAACGAGATACGACCAAGTGGGTACGAGCCACTTGACCGATAACAATACCGTTCTTTCGGGTACAGGTATTGCGGAAGTCGCTACGGCAGAAAGAGCCGCAGACTTTGAAGATGGTAATGCTGAAAATCTTTCGGTTGGAGACAACGCAGCTCTCTCTATCACAGGAGATATGTGCATATCTATGTGGATAAACTTCGAGACTGTGCCAGATGGTGCAGGAACAAACCCTCCAAACTATGTGGGAATAGCGAATAAATACTCTTCTGGTCAGCAATCTTTTAACATTGCTTACATTAACTATACTGGTGCGGAGGACAGAATGGGATTTACTTGCACTAGCAATGGGTCAAGCAATGTAAGCGTATACTTTACATGGGTTCCATCGGCTGCAACGTGGTATCACATTTGCTTCGTCTATGATGCTTCTGCGGGTGAATGTAAGTTTTATGTTGACGGGGTGCAAACTGGTTCTACTGGAACAGGTTTGCCAACGTCTATCCATGATGGAACAGCAGCTTTCAAAGTAGTCTATCCAGAGGGCGGAGAATATTTTGATGGACTGATTCAGGACTTTATAGTTTGGGACGGTGTAGAATTGTCAGATGCAGAAGTTACAGACCTCTACGAACTCTACACAGTACTACCTAAAACATTTACTCCACGAACAATCGTAATCTCCTAATGTTCAAAAAACTATCACTCAAAGGCATCTCTCTAAAAGAGTTTATGGATATCTTTGATGTAAAAAAGGAGACAGGAGAGACAGATAAAAAAGCATCTCTTGCATTCTCACTAAAGAATAAGAACAAGAAAGTAGAAGTAGAGAGAGACAAGAAGACTAAGAAACTTACCAAACGTAAATAATGGCCACGTCAGCTCAAATCCTCACTCGGCTAGAAGGAGTAACCAAAATCTCTAAGGATACTATTGGAATCCCAGGGGCAGAAGATACTCAACTCTATGTTATGTTGAATGCAGCTAACAACGAGTGGGTAGAAGCATTCAAAGTAGGAGCAGGAGAGCCACCACAGAGGATTAAAAAGGAAGGAGGAGGTACTATAGTAGCCTCTACTGACTTAGATGGTGCTGTAGCTACCACTGATACTACTGTTGACGTAACATCAGCAACAGACCTAGATTCATCAGGTGCAATCGTTGTGTATGACGGAGGAATGCCAGATACTATTGAATACACTGGAGTATCTACGAATCAATTAACAGGAGTAACAGGAATAGGCTTCGCACATAGCGATGCAGACCAAGTGGTTAAACTCTACGCATTGCCAAGCGACTTCGATGATCTTCGATCAGCCGAAGGATATGGTGATGGTGTCAGAGTGAACAACACGAACTACGAATACACGTCAGGTGTTCCAAGTGGTTCCCAATTCTCACTCTATGATAACGGTACGACAACCTATCTTTGGTTTCCGTTAGACTCTAGTGGTGACTTTTCAGTATTGTACAACAAGAATTCCACTACCATCGACGATTCTACGGATACGGTTGACATACCAGACTCTCAGCCTCACAACCAACTCTTCTTGGTCTACAGGCTCGCAGAGTACCTATACAGAGACATTTTATCCATACCAGACAAAGCACAAGGAGCTAAGAACCTTGCTGACACTATTCTCTCAAGAGAACTAAAGAAACAATGGATCAACAAGCGTCCTAAACTACTACGATCAGCCAATCAACTCAATGCTTCAGCCGAAGCTGGCTCTCGTGTTGAATATTACTCTTCCAAAGCAGGAGCTCACGGATTCTCACTATAATGCCTAAATTCACAATTTCAAGCACAGGCAGTAAACTAAGAGGCTTCGCAGGAGGCTACATTGATTTGCCGAAGCACGGTGGAGTCAATAACCTCTGCCCTCCCTCACAGAACGTACAGATTGATAAATCAGGAGTAGCTTCAACAAGACCTGGCTACATAGCTACAGGATGGGATCTAGCAACAGCAAACAAGTTCGCTACATCCTTCTACATGAAGGAATACAACATAACATTCTTCGCTTCTGATACTAAAGTAAAGTATGTAGAGCATGACCGTTCCGATACGGTAGTAGATACAGGAATTGCACTAACTACAGCAACTAAATCACGCTTCACAGAGTACAACGGAGTCGTATACGTCACTAATCAAACAGATGGAGCGTATGGGATACTCGTAACACGCTTAAATGGAGCAGTAGCATCATCAGATTTATTGATTGAAACAGACGTATCAGGTACAGCAATGGCTAACGTCTTCGATACTAAGCTCTCATTATCGACTAATAACCTACGAATACAAGGAACAAACGAGAACTACGACACTACTACTGTCAGTGGAGGTGTATTCGACCTTACAACGTCAGCAACAGCCTCACAAGCCTACGACGACAACGCTATAGCTATCATTGTGTACGACCTTACAGCGATTATTCCTAAAGCATCGAAGATCATTCCGTGGAAAGAGTCACTAAACGCTATCGGTGTAGACGTAAACAACGAAAACCAACTAGGTGACAGGTCACAATCAACACTCTACTTCTCTAAATTCGCTACAGCAGCAACCGCAGAGGCTTCAGTCACATGGAATGGAGGTACAGCAGGATCAGAATTAGTAGGTAAGTCAGGAATTATTACAAATGCTCTCGCAACAAGAGATTATTTGTATTTATTCAACCAGTCTTCAACACACTGGATAGCTGTCTCAACAGTAAACGCATCTACAGGAGCACGGCCACCACAAATACTCTCAAGTAAGTACGGTTGCCTTAATGAAGATTGTGCAGCAGACCTCGGTGATGGAACTATCGCCTTTATAACCAACAACAAACGTATAATTGCTATCCGTATCGAAACAGACAACGGTGCAGCAGTAGTATTCCCTGATGACACCTTCGATACAGCAATCAGTGAAACACTAAAGGATATGGACACAGATCAAAGCGACTCACATACGTTTTACAGTGAATCACAGCGCAGACTGTTCGTTCAAGTAAAGATAAGCGGTGCATGGACTACTCTAGTCTACGACAATGAGATAAAGAGATGGCTTCCACCTTGGAAGAACTATGTCTTTAAGTCTTACTTCGAGAAAGACGGTACGTTATTCGCTACCGCATTAAATGACGACACTATCTACGAGATTGGTACAGCAATGAACGATGACGGTATCGACATCCAAACTATCGCAGCTACTACGAGGTTTGAGAACGAAGACGGACGTACCACAACAGAGTGGTCAGAGTTTGAAATCTCCGCAGAGCTAACTAATTCAACTGAAATAACAGTAACCTCACCTGTAGACGGTCAAGCAGGTTCTAACAAAACAATAGATGCTACAGGACTCAGTTTCTCTACAGGAGATCCAGCTATAGGTTTTGGAGGAATGGGAGGGGAGGTAATTGGTGGAGGAGTACAAGCAACATCCTTATTCGCCTCTACTGACCGTAGATTCGCTATTTATCCAACTTATGGGGGTGATGTCCAAATACAACTAGAGTGTGTAGGAGACGGACAAGCATTCAAATTTGCATCATACACACTCCGAGCACGAACTTTAGATCAGTCAATTCTCCAACTATCATGAAACGCTTACTATCAGCACTTATAATCATAGCCTCAGCAATAGGCTCAACAGTCCTTAAATCCAAAGGACATACCAAATCAGCTATCTTAACACTCATATTGGGTGCAGGGGCAGCAGGAGGAGTTATGTACCTAACGTCATGGGCTGCCGAACTTACAGAGATTCCTACAAATTTCACAGCAGGAGACTTTGGATTCCTAAACTCTTCTATCACTACTACCGCTACAACAATAACCGTGTCACCTATTACGAAATGGGTAAACGGAACGAAGACTACTGGTTGTTTTGATTCTGGATCAGGATTCGTTCTTATGCAAGACGGAGCAGGACGCACAGAGTACGCTTCCTATGGGGCTAAGAGCTGTGCAAGCAACGTAACCTCACTTACAGACGTTCGTAGAGGATTAAACCCTACAGGGTCAAGTTTTGATGCAGGTACAGGACTATCATTCGCAGCTTCTACTTCTATTAGAGTAGTGAACTGGCCTGGTCTATTCAACAACGCTGTCTACAAGATCCAACGTAATACAATGACTGGTTCAGGCAAGACTATTTGTAACACAACTCGACAGACTTGCTTTAACGTAGGAACAGCATCAGCAGCAGTTAGAAATGCTATGAACGTAGAGACAGGAGACATGATCTACAACTCTACATCAGGTACTGCGGAATTTTACAACGGTACGAACTGGATACAATTCGGTTCAGGTTCTGTTATCAATGCTACCGAAACACAAGACGGTAAAGTTTCAATAGCAGGGACAGGAGCTATGCTTACAGGTTCAGGACAAGGTATCAACGGAGCAATAGATGTTATCTCAGCTAAATACCTAACTACTAGCGGAGGGAACGTACTACACGCAGGATACATTCCAGTGATAGAAAACTCTGGGTATCTTTCAGGCACACTACTCGGATCGACCCCCACAGCAACAACATATTTAAGAGGAGACATGACGTATGTTGACCCTACCTCAGCATTTATATCAACCAAGATGTTCGGTGATGCAGGTAGCGGAGCGATTACAGTATCAGTCACCAGACCGTTTAACGCTGCTACCCAGCACAATTTCTCAACATTTACACTGAATGTAAGTACAACAATAGGTCTTACAGCTTCAAATGCAACGCTCATATTAAAGGCTACAGGGGATGTAACTATAAACGGTACTATTGACCTGAATGGAGACGGTGCAGCAGGAGGAGCAGGAGGAACAAAATGCACAGGAGAGCCTTGCGATGCTTCCAATGGATCATCAGGATCAGCAGGTGCTAGTCTTGTGAGTGGGTGGACAGGAGCAGGAGGAACTCTAGGACAAGGTGGGAATGGTTCATCAGTAGTGGACAGGAGCAGGAGGAACTCTAGGACAAGGTGGGAATGGTTCATCAGTAGGTGCTTCTGCTATACATGGTGGAGGAGGAGGAGGTGGATCATCAGTTGTTACTGACGGTGCAGCAGGTTCAACAGGTTCAAACTCAGCAGCAGGTGGAGCTGGTGGTACAAAGATAGATGCAAACCAATTAGCTTTTATCCAGCAATTATTTGAGGGTGTTGTCTGTGGTGCAGGAGGGGCAGGGGGAGGAGGAGGATCACGTTCAGCAGGAGGGCCAGCAAATACAACTGATGGCGCGACAGGAGGTTCAGGAGGAGGGTGTTCGGTATTCTATATTGGAGGAGATCTTACCTTAGGTGCATCTTCGATAATCAGGGCAAATGGCTCAGCAGGGTCTAATGCCGCAAATGATAGCAGTGGTGACGGTGGTGGTGGAGGTGGTGGTGCAGGTGGATCAATAGTGATTATTGTAGGAGGGTCAATAACTGATGGTGGTGTGACTCTTACCGCTACAGCTGGTGCAGGAGGTACATCAGGATCAAGTGCAGGAGGGGCAGGAGGTGCAGGAAAAGTCCTTATTTACTCCATTGAAACTGGAACACTTATCTCAAGCTAATGTCACACGCAGGAGCTTCATCAACGGCAAGAGGATCATCTTCTAGAAGTAGGGCTACAACAAGAGCTACTACTAGGCGAAGCGCACCAAAAGCAGGTACAAGATCCGCAAATAGAAAGAGAGCTACTAAAGCACCAGACCGAACCTCAAGTCTAGCGAAATCAACAAGTGTTGCTGATCGAAGACAGGCACAAAGTATACAGCGTAATCAAAGAATATCCGATGACAGAAAAGTAAAGGCAGGGGTTGGTACTGCTGATCTTAGTAGACTAAGAGTAAATTCTCGTCGTGCAGAAGACATAGGATTACAACAGCAATCTACACGTGCTCAAGGACAACTAGACAGAGGTGTTGGTATTCCAGATAGAGGACTACAGCAAGAACAAGTCCGACAGTTCCTTGGAAGTGAGAACGAAACACCACAAGAAGAGGCATCACGAGTACGACAAGATGAATTTCAACGAACAGGTACAGTTTCACCTGAAACAGAAGCAGCTATATTCAGACTAAACAATCCTGATTTCGTACCACCTACATTAGGTCAAGGTCGTACAGGTGATGACGTTAGAGCAGACATCCAAGGGAGAGCAGACTTCAGAAGCCAAGATCCTCTAACACAAAAATTAGGAGGACTATCTTTCAAGCCAGGTGAGCCAACAAGTGTAAGCCGTCAACCAGGAAGATTTGGATCATTTAGGTCTACCGCAGAAGGAGGTACACAAAGAGATGTATCACTAGGAGGCCAAGCAGGTGTACAACGGACAGAAGAACGAAGGAAGAGGCAAGAGTCTTTCGGACGCAATTTAAGACCAGACATACAGGCTTCAGAAATTAGAGCTGATGCAGCAAAGACTAAAGAGGAACTAAGAAAACAGTCTCAAGATCCTGTATGGCAACAAGAGCAAATAGATAAGAGGAACTTAGACCGTAACTGGGAAGACCAAAGAGTAGGTTCTGCGGATATTAATATCCCTGCAACTATAAAGAACGGATACCCAACAGGTAGGGACGGTGTTGCCTTTGTAGAACTTACAAGTACAGACGTAACAGAGCGTCAAAGAAATAAATTAATAAAGGATCTTGATGATATGGTTCAAGCCTACAAAGACTACCTATCAATACAAGATGGAACTTACACCGCACCAGAAGACCAAGCTTTACTCGATGAGGAAGAGCAAGAAGCTGTACAAGCAGAGGGTGCGCAAGCTGAATTTGTGGCAGAGAAAGACCAAGACCGTCAGACTAAACTATTCCAAGAGCAAGACACTGAAAGGACTGGTAAGACTATCCAGAGGAACAGAGAAA
>Ga0209402_10002697_pt1 | contig 17466 bp, 11 predicted proteins | sample ArcticOcean_MG_C_3_FD_187437 | JGI IMG/M metagenome (GOLD analysis project Ga0209402, IMG submission 187437) | Marine microbial communities from western Arctic Ocean - ArcticOcean_MG_CB8_126 (SPAdes) (version 2) | ecosystem: Environmental > Aquatic > Marine > Oceanic | place: Arctic Ocean... | reverse complement strand
TCCACCCGACGGTGCGCCTTACTGCTATTGTGAGGACTGCAAGGCTTCGAGCGAGAACTTCAATTACCCGCGTTATGTCCACAAGACGATGCAGACCGAAGAGGTTTGCCGGTTCATCAATAAGGTAGCGGCGGCGTTTCCAGAGAAACAGGTGGGGGTGGCGGCTTACTCGTTGCGTGATATTGCACCGCAGGGGGTGAAACTGCTGCCGAACGTTTCAGTGATGCAGGCACCGATCAGTTGCTGTGTGATTCATCCGAACGACGATCCGACTTGTTGGCGGCGTCAGGAATTTATCAAGAACCTGGTGCAGTGGGTGAAGTTGACCCCGCATGTGTGGCTGTACGATTATACGCAGGGAATGCTGGTCAGTCAGTTCGAACCCGAGCGGGATGTGACGAATTTTTCCATCAACGCACCGATATACAAGAAGATTGGCATCAAGGGTTTCGGTCGACAGGGCAGCAATGCGATGATGGCTACGTGGATTGGTTATTATACCTCCGCGAAGCTTATGTGGGATGTTGACGCGGACATTGAGGAGCTTAAGGAGGATTTTTACAATACGTTCTTCGGAGCCGAGGCGGGCCCGCATGTGCAGGCATGGTGGAATGCGTGCGAGGCGAAGCAATTCGAGTCCAGGCTGCACGTTCATGAATCGTGGCTGCTGGTGCATCTTTATACAGCTGATTTCACGCGATCGATCAGGAAGCATGTCGAGGCGGCGCGCCAGTCGAAGATGACCGACCAGCAGCGGGAACGGTTCGAGGTTTTCGAGTTGATCGCTGAGCACTTCGAGAAGTCGACGCAAATGGATGAGGCGGTGAAGAATCTGGACTACGAGAAAGCAGCAGCTCGCGCCGGGCGAATGCTGGAGATACGAACGAAACTCAATGAAATATCGGAGTTTCTTATTGGTAAGAGCGCCCAGACGCAAGAATGGGAGATGTTCACGCTGGGACGGAAGCTTAAGTATGAAAAACTTGCAGCCAGGCTGAACGGTGGCAGCGGCAAGCTGGTTGTGACGTTGCCACTGGAAACGAAGTTCAAGCGAGACCTGTTCAATGTCGGCATTACCAGCGAGTGGTACGAGAACGATTTCAATGACGGCGACTGGGGCAGCAAGAACACATACCTCACCTGGGACTCCCAGGACGAACCGGAAGATGCGGTGGGACATGACTATGATGGGTACGGTTGGTATCGCTTCACGGTTGATATTGCGAATGAGTTCAAGGGCGAGGCGATTAGTTTGTTCTGTGGCGGCGCGATCAACGAGGCGTGGGTGTGGGTCAACGGTGAATATGTGGGCCATCGGGAGCATGTGATCTGGTGGATGGGTAAGAATGAGATCGACTTTGATGTGAGCGAATTTGTGCGGCCTGGCAAGAACACCATAGCCATCCGAATTTGGAATGACGTGGAGATCGGCGGGATGTTGAATCGGGGCTTCCTGTGGTCACCGAATAAGGTCGAGACGGCGCCGGTGCCGACAGATGAGAAGTGAGCCCCGAGTCGCCTTTATTGGTCTCCGGTCGAAAAGGGTAAACTCAGATATCGGCTTCGAAGGCCGCGACTTCCGGGAAGCGGGGCATGCCGCGCATCAGCTGCCTTAGAGACGGGGGGCGCGGTCGTTGTATACCTTGACGGCGGCGGAGTCCACGTAGCCTTTCACGTTGCGCCGTCGTATAGTTACAGGTATAGTGACGCATGAGTTTCAGCAAAGATGTATTGTCAGGGCGGCACGCCGTTATTTCCGGCGGCTGCGGTGCGATCGGGATCGTGATAGTCAAGCGACTGACGGACCACGGTGCGACGGTCACTGTCAATGATCTCATCGAGCCGAACGTAGCCGAGGAGCGCTTTGCTGAGGCCGCGATCCTTCGCGATCGTGTCGCCTATGTCCCCGGTGACCTGACCGAGGCCGCCAACGTCGACCGCCTGATGGCGGCAGCGCGTGAGGCGTTCGGTCCGGTTCACATCGCGCTTTGTCACGCCGGCACAGTCGCCGCCGCGCCGTTGCTCGAGGTCTCGGAGTCGAACTGGGACCGGACAATGGCGGTCAATGTCAAGACGGCCTTTCTTCTTGGTCAGGCAGCCGCGCGCGCAATGGTTGCAGACGAGATCGCGGGGCACCTGATCTTCACGGTGTCCTGGGTGGCCGACGTGCCGTGGCCGGAAATCGGTCCGTACAGCGCCAGCAAGGCGGCGATGAAGCAGCTATCCCGGACCTTCGCCCGTGAGCTGGCGGACAAGGGGATTCGCGCCAACGCCATGGCGCCGGGCATCGTCGGCGTGGGCCTGGCGAAGATTCAATGGGATACCGAACCGTCGTACAAGGCCCGGGCGCAGAAGGCAGTGCCGCTGGGTGCGTTGCAGACGCCCGAGTCCGTCGCCGACGCGTTCCTCTTCCTGTGCAGCCCTGCCGCCGACTATATGACCGGTTCCGTGCTGGTCGTCGATGGCGGCTGCAGTTTGTATCCGATGGACTGACGCCCTATTGAACCCAACCTTGTAACCCTTGCGTGGACATCGCCACGCCACATGGATGTACTTTCCTGGATGAGACCTGCTTCGTATTTTATTTTCATCACCATCCTGATCGCCCCTGTTCTGATCGCGCAGCAACTTGCCTTGCCGCCGACTCGTGCGGTGCTGATCGATGACCCGGTTCGGGACGGATGGAGCACCGAGGTAATAAGCCAGGCGGCCGGCAAACAGCTCAAGCAACTTGGCGCGTTGTTGACGCAACCGGAGCCGGTTAGTCCGGATGCCGCCGCAACGCTGGTAACCGCAGATTTCCACTGTAAACCGTTGCAGCCGGCGCAGCTGGAAACGGTTTTTCAGGACGGCACTGTCACGGTGCGGCGGATGCTGTCACCGACGTCCACCGTCGATGACGATCCCGAGACCGACATAGTCTCGGTGTTGGGCGCATTGCGCGGACGTTACTCAGGCGGCGCCAGCGAACGGGCCGAGCTGAAAATTGTCGGGATCGTGGTCCTGCCAACAAGTTTCGAGACCACGGTGCTGGTGTCGTTGTTCGGCCGGACAGACGCCGGGAACCTCGAAGAGAACTCGACCTGGCGATGTGCGTGGGTACGTCGCGATTCCGAAGCGCCACGCCTTAAAACGATAGCTGTCGAGGCCTATGAACAGGTTGCCGTCACCCTGGCCGGCCCACTGTTCGCCGACTGTTCGGAAGCGGTCATGGGCCACAATGCCTGGTATCGTGAACACCTTCTTTATTCGACGGTGTACTGGGCGCAGCGCCTCGAGACGGCCCAGGGTTCGAGTATCGACGGGCACAACGGCATCGCCATCGACGATGTTGATGGCGATGGTCTTGACGACGTTTACATTGCCCAGACCGGCGGTCTGCCCAATCGCCTGCTCCGCCGTAACGCCGACGGCACCGTCACCGACATTGCCGCGTCGGCGGGCGTTGATTGGCTCGACAGTACCAGAGGCGTGCTTTTCGGGGACTTCGACAACGACGGCGACGCCGATCTGGTGTGTGGCACCGATGACGGCCTGCAGTTCAACGAAAACGACGGCAACGGTCACTTTACGTTGCTGGGGACCACTGAAATGGGGAAAAGTGCCCATGCCCTCGCCGCTGCGGACTATGATAACGATGGCGATCTCGATCTCTTCGCGGGTATTTATTTTCCGCTACACGACCGCGGCACTGTGATTGCCTATGCGGTCCCCTACTTCAACGCGACCAATGGCGGTACAAATGTATTGTTGCGCAACGACGGGGACTTTCAGTTTTCCGATGTCACGAAACTGCTCGGACTCGATGAAGGCAGCACACGTTATGCCTTTGCTGCATCCTGGGAGGATTATGACAACGACGGCGATCAGGATTTGTACGTCGCGAACGATTTCGGGCCGAATCTGCTGTATCGCAACGATCTCGACAAGGACTCCGGCGAGGGACGATTTGTCGAAGTGGCGCCGGCAGTGGGCGCCGAAGATCGCGGCTTCAGCATGTCGGCGGCATGGAGCGATGTGGATAACAATGGCTGGATGGACTTGTACATCGCGAACATGTATTCGGCAGCCGGCAACCGAATCGTAACGCAGGAGAAGTTCTTCGAGGGCGACCCGGCGATGCGCGAATACATGCAGTACCTGGCCCGCGGCAACACGCTGCTGCAAAACGATCACGGTGCGTTCACCGATGTCAGCGACGAGGCCGGTGTGATGATGGGGCGCTGGGGTTGGGGTTCGCCGTTCTGCGATATCAACAACGACAGTTGGGATGATCTGCTGGTGGGAAACGGCAATCTCACCAACAAGCGCGAACACGACTTGTGAAGTCTTTTCTGGCGGCAGGTCCTGCCGCAATCGCCGGTCGAATACACCGATAACCCCGAGCTTGATTTCCGGAAGACGATGATCAAGCTCGATCGCATGCTGAACCGCGGTATGTCGTTGAGCGGCAGGGAACGAAACTGCCTGTACATGAATCTCGGGAAACGGGCCGGATTCGCTAACGTGTCGGCCGTCAGCGGCTTCGACTTTATCGATGATGCACGCGGGATTTCCCCTGTCGACTGGGATTTTGATGGTGATCTCGACCTGTGGATCGCCAATCGTACCGCTCCCCAGGTACGCTTTCTTCGCAATGACAATCCCCGGCAGCCGAACAACTGGTTGCAGTTGAAGCTCCAGGGCAACGGCACCACTACCAACCGCGACGCCATCGGCGCAAGGGTGGAAGTCGTCCCAACCCGCTCTGAAGGTTCGGCATTAGGAATTCGAAATTCGAAATTGATCAAGACCGTCCGCGCCGGCGAAGGGTTTATCTCACAGCACAGCAAGTGGCAACATTTCGGTCTGGGCTCGGCGGTGTCGATTACATCGGTGCTTGTGCGGTGGCCGGGCGGCGAAGCGGAGACTTTCGCCGGCGTACAGCCCAATGCCCATTACAAGCTGGTGCAGGGCACCGCGCAGGCCGCCCTCTGGCAACCACCGCAGGATGTAGTGTTTGAGGCGTCGACCACGAAATTGCCTGAGGCAGGGGATAAGGCAGCCGTGTTCCTCGTCAACCCCGTGCCGTTGCCGGTGGTGAGTTGGCAGCCGTTCGACGATGATGCCCCTCGGGAGCTGGCGGTGTCCGGTCCTACGCTGGTCAATCTGTGGGCCAGTTGGTGCGCGCCATGCGTCGGGGAACTGAAGGCATTCGAAACAGGCTGGGAATCGCTGCAAGCTGCCGGCGTCAACGTCATTGCACTCAGTGTCGATGGTCTCGGCGATGATCGCGGCACGTCCGAAGCGGCACGCCAACTGGTAAAGCGGTTGGGGCTCACGTTTGATGCCGGGATGGCCAATCAGCGGTTGCTCCTGATCCTGGACCTGATCATCGGGCGGACGCTGAGCGCCCAGGACTCTCTGGTAGTGCCGACCAGCGTCCTGCTCGATGCCGACCGACGCGTCGCGGCAATCTACAAGGGGCCGGTGACGGTTGAGCGGGTACTTGAAGACGTGACTTTTCTGGAAGCAGATGCCCAGGACCGACGCGATCGCATGACGCCGTTCGCCGGAAGCTGGGCGTTCCCGGCGAAGCTCCTGGAGTTGTGGAATCTGGCCGCGCGGTTCCGCGGCAGCGATGATCTGAGTTCCGCCGTCTATTATCTCTCATTGATGGTGGACGATTGGGAGGCGGCTGTGGAACAGGGTGTGCCCCCGCAGGAACATAGGTTGCCGCTGGCCCTGGCGGAAACCGCGGCGCTGCTGTTCGTGGCAGAGAGATACGAAGAAGCGGCAGAATTAGGCCGGCAGTCGATTGCCTTCGATCCCGACCTGCAATTGGCCCACTACTTCCTGGCAAAGACCCTGCTGCTTCAACGGCGTCCCGCAGCGGCGGCAGTGCACTTTCGCGAAACGCTGCGATTGCAGGCCGGAAATCTCGATGACCCTGTGGAAATGTTGCCGAGCCGGATCTTGAAAACGGACCACGTCTATACATTGTTGAGCTTGGCGCAGATCCAGGGGAATGCCGGCGAACTGGATGAGGCCGAAGAACTGTTGCGCCGTGCCGCGACGCTCGACCCGGAGAACCTGTCCCTTCATTTCGATCTCGCGCGATTGCTTGCGCGCCGGGGTGATGATTCGGGTGCGGTTCAGGTATACCGGCGTATTCTCGAGTTCGCGCCTGAGCAGCCGTCGATCCTGAATAACCTGGCGAGCATCCTGGCGACCCACTGGGATGCGAACCTTCGCGACGGTGAAGCGGCAATCGCACTGGCCGAGAAAGCCTGTGAGCTGACGGCATGGACGCAGCCGATTATTGTCGACACGCTGGCCGCAGCGTATGCCGAGGCCGGTAGATTCGATAAGGCGCTGGTGACTGCCAAGCGCGCGCTGCATAGCGCCAAAGGGACCGATCAGCCCGAATTCGCCAAGTACATCCGAACGTGCATAGCATTGTACGAGACCGGCAAGCCGTATCATCTGGCGAAGCCGGAGGGCAGGTAGCGCGGCACGCGTCGATCATTTGTTCGCAGGCGTGGGGCCCACGCTGATTACGACTCAAGGTTCTGAAAGTGGTTGGAACGACTTGCCAGTTCTTGCGTATCCTGCCCAAGGCTCGCTGCTGGCTAACAAACTGCCGCTCAAAACCGCCTTTCTCGAACAGCCAATAGATAGGCTTCCATTGCTTTTTGTAACCGATTCGCTAATTTAGGTAGTCCTGTTACCAACAGGCTCTCGTCAATACGACACGCCGACAACTACACGCGAAGTTTTATGAAAATTCTCCGTCTCCGTTGTTGCTTACTTGTGGCACTCCCGATCCTCGTTGCCGGCCTTTTCGCTGACGCCCAACTGCTCGCCCCGCCGGTGCTGGTCAAACTCCCGCAGTTCTTCCTCAATGATCAGAACGGCGATCCATTTCTCGGATCGTTCATGCACGGGAAAGTGTCGATTGTCACATGTATATTCACGGCCGACCGCAAAACCAGCTCGGCCCAATGCGAAGCGTTTTCGAATCTTCAGAAAACGTTCTCCAAGCACCCGCAATGGGATGACATTGGACTGCTGAGCATTACGATTGATCCAGAGACAGACACACCGAAAGTCCTGTCTGAATACGGACAAGAGTACGGTGCTGACCCGAGTCATTGGCAGTTCCTTACCGGCGACCGCGCCTATATCCGGAGGCTGTGCAACGAGGTCTTCAAACTCCCAGTGGCCGAGGCGACGGACAATCCGGGCGTGGTCATTTCCCACAGCCCGAAAGTCGTCCTGGTTGACCGAATGATGCAGATTCGAGGGCACTATGACGGGCTCAGCGAAAAGGGCCGCGAATTGCTGCAGCGCGATCTCGAATCAGTCCTTGCCGAAGCTCGCCCAGCAACAAGGCGATTTCTGTCGGGCGACAGATTCCTTCTCCCCGACCAGATCCTGTACACGCCGACCGAAGTCAGGAAGACGCCCTGGATGGGTGCACGAGCCCGAACCCAGCTCGCAACACGGGACGATTTCACCGTATTCAATAACTTCGTCTTCGTCGACCGGCTAGAGGAAAGCGGTATCACGTTTCGCAATTATGCAGTCGAGGACGTCACAATCGCGCACAAGGCGAATCATTATGACCACGGCACCGGTGTTGCTGTAGCGGACGTGGACGGCGATAAACAACTCGACATCTACTTCGTGACACAGAAAGGCGAGAACCAGCTGTGGCGCAATGATGGCGGCGGCAGATTCAAGAATATCACGACACCGGCGATCGCACTCCGCGATCGGATCAGTGTCGCCGCGTCGTTCGCTGATATCGATAACGACGGTGACCCGGACCTGTTCGTCACCACGGTGCGCGGCGGCAATGCCATGTTCGAAAACACTGGCGACGGAACTTTCCGAGATATCAGCGATACAAGCGGACTAGCCTACTCCGGTCATTCTTCGGGTGCGGTCTTTTTCGATTACGACCGGGACGGGTTGCTTGATTTGTTCGTTTGCAATGTCGGGGTCTATACCACGGAGGTGATTACACCAGACGGCAATTACAGAGGTTTCGAAAACGCATTCGTCAATCATATGGATGAGAAAAATGACGAACGCAGTCTGCTTTACCGGAACCTCGGGAACAACCGTTTCGAGGAAGTTTCAGAGGCGGTCGGACTGATCGACACGAGCTGGAGCGGCGATGCCAGTCCGATCGATTTCAATCGCGACGGTTGGCAAGATCTGTATGTCTTGTCGATGCAAGGACACGATGAGTATTACGAAAATGTTGAGGGCAGGAAGTTCGTACGAAAGAGCCGCGACGTCTTTCCTGCCACGTCTTGGGGTGCGATGGGCATCAAGGTGTTTGACTTCAATAATGACGATGCCCTTGATGTGTATGTGACGGATATGCATACCGATATGGTGGATTCCGCCATGCAGAGCGCCCGTCACTGGTATGCCGAGAAGGAAAAGATGACGCAGAACTTCCCGGCTCGTGTGTTGGCGACGGACGGAAATCACATCCTCGGAAACGCTCTGTTCCGCAACGACGGCGGTGGGAAATTCACCGAAGTCTCGGATGCCGTGGGCGTCGAGACGTACTGGCCCTGGGGGCTGAGTACAGGCGATCTCAACGCCGACGGATGGGAAGATCTTTTAGTTATCAACAGCATGAATTTTCCGTTTCGGTATACGCCGAATTCGGTACTGCTTAACGACCACGGAATATTTCGCGATAGTGAGTTCATCGTCGGCGTCGAACCGCGGCACGGCGGCTTGACACAACTGGTTTTCGAGATCGATTGCGACACCCAGGCAGACTACTCGACTATGTCAGGTCGGGTTTGTAGTGGCCGCACCGGAAAAGTCCACGTATACGGTGCGCGCGGCAGCCGCTCATCTGCAATTTTTGATGTTGACGGCGACGGCGACCTCGATATCGTGACAAATGAATTCCATAGTGAGCCAATGGTACTGATCAGCAATCTGTCGGAGCAGAAGGTGGTCAAATATTTGCAAGTCCATCTGGTCGGCCAAAAGTCCAATCACGACGGTCTGGGGGCACGGGTTGTTGTCAAGGCAGGCAGGCAATCATACACAAAGGTGAACGACGGGGTCTCTGGCTATCTATCACACAGTCTGTATCCATTGTATTTCGGGCTTGATGCTGCGGACAGCGTCGACAGCATCACCGTGGACTGGCCATCCGGTGCCAGGCAGCATGTTGCCGGCCCGATCAAGTCGAATCAGGTGCTGACGATTACGGAAGAGTGATGCCGAGCGGACCGAAGAGGCTGAGTTCGCCGAGTACATCCGAACCTGTATCGCGTTGTACGAGGCCGGCAAGCCGTATCATCAAATGAAGCCGCAGTAGCGCGGAACGCGGGGGGAGAGAGGCTACCAGGAACCGGCTGATCCGTCCGGCGCTACGACGATGGAATTGCACCAGGATTGATTAAGGGTCCTTGTACGCTTTGACCCATAGATGGTCACCGGCAAGCCAGAATGGTGCGCGAGTCGTAGCGTGTCCGTCCAGGTACACAAAGTTGGCCCGATCAAGATGGCGATTGAAGGCGTCCGGCGTCCGGTTCCCGGAATGCATACCCGTCTCGAAGGGGTCATCAATCCAATCACTGAACGACGGCGTTTGCCAGCCGAAGGTATATCTCCCGGAATCCATTATCAGCGGGGCCTCCGTCGCGGTGGCCGGCGCATTCTGCCAGGAAAGTCCATTCTCGGCGCCTGCTTGCCCGGGGGCGGAGAAACCCCTGCGTTCCGTCCAGTGGGTACCATCGGTCGCGACACTCCCCACATTGTAACTCATCGCATAGCTGGTGTTCATAAACTCGTTGCCGTAATTCGAGACCTCTGCGCCCGTGTAATTGCCGTCGCCCCAAGCTGGAACCTCATCTGCCGAATCTGCCGGACAGCGAAATATGATCCAGCGTTTATGCGACCAGCCAAACGACGGCTTCATGACTGTCGGTCCGTAAAGGCCCGGTTCGGGACCGCCGTAGTACTCGAGTTTTGCGAGACGCCTGTTCCACGGCCCCCACGGATATGCATTATCGGCGCCCCCCCCATCCCACGAATCCCAACTGGTGCCGCGGGCGGGGAAGTAATCGTCGAAGTCGCTCGCATAATGGACAAAGCCGAGATAAATCTGTTTTTGATTGCTCAGGCACAGTGTCCGCCACCCGGCTGCCTTCGCCCGGGTCAGCGCTGGCAGAAGCATGGCCGCGAGGATTGCGATGATCGCGATGACAACCAGCAATTCGATCAAGGTGAACAGATTCCCACTTGGCGCTCGTCGTCGGTATGAAGTCCGTTCGCTGTTCAAGTCAGATGTTTTGAGATGCGATGCCATATTGTGTAATCCCATTCATCACGATAGGAACATATACCCTTGCACTGTCACCGTAAACGCAGCGTCAGTGACAAATTGTGCGAAAGTCGGATTCTGGAAAGGGACGGGAAAGAACGAAACAGCCCCGGTGATGACGCGCAGAATATTCCTGCGGAGCCTTTCATGGGTTACCTTATAGCATGCGTTACTGCCTGTACATCCTTCTCCTCACCTTCGGCTTTTCACTGGTCGCAACCGCCGCAGCGCCGCTCCTCGATGACCCGGCACGTGACGGGTGGAACACCGAAGTCCTCAGCGGCGAGGCCGGAAAACAGTTAAAGGTGTTCGCCGGCCTGCTCTCCCAGCCCGATCCGATCGCGGCAGCGCAGCTGGAGGGGTTGACGGCGCCGGGTTTCGCCTGCCGGTCCCTGCGGCCAGTTACGCTCGAGACAGTTTTTCGGGACGGAGCAATCACGGTCCGGCGACCGCAACCAGCGGTGGCGGGAACGGAGAATCAGACGGCACCGACCGGCGATGGAGTAGCCGTGTTGCAGCAACTGCGCCGGCCCTACACTCATGGCTACATCCCGCGCGCTGAACTCAAAGTCACCGGCATCGAGATGACGACGGCTGGATTCGAAACTGTCGTTCTCGTCAGTTTCTTCGGTCGCGCCGCCGGCGGCTCCCTGGAAGAGACCGCCACCTGGCGCTGCGGCTGGCAACCTCAGCAAGCCGGGCCACCGCTGCTCATCTCTATGACTACGGTCAAGTACGAACAGATCATGCTGGCTACCGAGCGTCCCACCCTCTTCAGCGATTGCTCGGAAGCGGTTATGGGTGGCAATAACTGCTATCGCGAGCAGTTATTGCACGGCATCGCGTACTGGGTACAACGCATCGAATTCATGCAGGGCATCGATGTCAATGGTTATCTCGGCATCGCGCTTGGTGATGTCGATGGGGATGGGCTCGACGATGTCTACATCGCTCAGGAAGGCGGCCTGCCGAATCGCCTGTTGCGTCACAATCCGGATGGCACTGTGACGGACATCTCGGCGGCGGCCGAGGTCGACTGGATGGCGGCCACCAGCGGTGTGCTGCTCGCCGATTTCGATAATGACGGCGACCAGGACCTGGTCTGTGCCACCCTGCTCGGCGCCTTGCGCGTTGGGTGTGATCTGGATGTCAGCTGCCCAGTAGAACTGCCCGCGCTGCAGGTCAACCAGCGGCGCCATGGTGCTGGTGCCGCCGTTAAAGTTCATTGTATAGGGCGGAGTGGGGCCTTCGTTGATCTCGGTATGGCCCAGGGATGTATCCAAGGTGGGCGGTTCATCCATCGACCAGAAGTGGTTGTCATTGCCGGAGATGTCCGGGATTCTGTCGAGATGGCCGGGAGGCGCATCGACTTCGCCGTTGCCGGCGGACTGATGCAGAACGGGATAAGAAGGCGCCGCTGCGAATATGGTGCAGCTCGCCAGAGCGCACGTCAGCGCCATGACAGCGGCACGTACAACACTTCGCTTCATTCTCATGCTCCTCTTGCACTGCTGCGAAACGATTTTTGCGCGCAGGCCCGCGTCGTACTGCCCCGCGGTTGCTCCCCCCCACCACCTGGAACCATATCATGAGCAATCTAAACAGAAGGCGTGGGAGTACAAGGGGGTTTAGGCGTGGGCTGCGGCGGTACCCGCAAAGATGAGGACATACTGTGCCATACCAGGCCCGTGTTGTCAGTCAGGAAACGAGCGAGGCGCAGCAGAAAGCCGACATTGTGGATCTGCTAGCGGGCCACGACATCCTTGAGCAGGATTGCCTCGATGATGGCCAAACCCGAGCCCTGCTATGACGGAAGCGCGACGTTTGTGCGCAAACAGGATCGTCCCCCGTTCATCCGCCCTGCTACAGGTCGACCAGGTACTCGATCTTCGCCGCCGTGCGGAGCCCCTCTAAGTAGCCCTCTCTCTGCCATTGCAGCTTGGCGCTTTGCAGGTAGTTGCGGAATGAGCCCTTTTCCCCGTTCACGATCCCCCGCATCAGCGCCAGGCACCAGGCGTCGAGCTCGGCGTCACTGATGGCGACCGCCGCGATCTTGGGGTAGCCCGCCTTCTGCGATCGCAGCTTGGCGGCCTGCAGATAGCCGCGGAGGGAGTTCTGCTCCCCTTCCCAGTTCAAGAGCGCCCGCATCACTGCCAGGTACCACGCGTCAAGCTCGTCGTCGGTGATGTCCGTCTCTCCCAGCCCGTGATGCGAGAAGTAGATGTCGACCTCGCTGACCTGTGACAAAAGCCGTGCCGGCGGGCGCGATTTCTCGAGCAGTTTCTGGAACTCGGGATCCCTGTCGATGCCATTCTCTTTTGCCTCCGCGGCCAGTAAGCGTTGCCCCAGCATTGCGACAGGCGCCCGCACCCCACCAGGGTAGTCGCCGAGAACAAACGCGTCCCCCGCCACCTCGATCGTGACGCCGTCAACAAGCTTCTTGACGAACGCGGCGTCCTTCGCGATCGTTTCCGGCTCTACGCCACGCTGCTTCGCTTCGCGGCTGATAACCATCTCCCTGATCTTGTCCAGGATCAGTGATTTCGGTTGTTCGCGGGAACCTATTCGCCGCCCCGCGATCGCAGCAATGTCCTGATCGACGACTGACTGTGCTATGAGCTCTCCGTCGGCCCGGAGGTCCGTCTTCGACAGGCGCGCCTGCAGCGCCTCACCGCGGGTCCGGGCCGCCTGCTCCCGCGCCACGAATCCCCTGGCCGCCTCGCGGGCCTTCTCCCCGGTGAGCGAGCCAAGGATGGCCCTGTCGCCTTTCAACCACTCGTCAATCTCAGCTTCGGTCACCTCATTCGGGTCCGGCTTCGCTGCCAGTTCGGGAATTCTCTGCTCATAGAAACGGGCGAGAAGGGCGATTTCCATCCCCTCCAGCCCCGTCTGTAGTCGCCTTACCCGCTTGACCTGTCGCTGATAATTGGGATCCTTGTCGAGCCCTTCTTTCACGAACAACTGAGCGATGAGTGCCTGATCGACGGCGCGCCTGACGGCCTCGGCGATCGTCTCTCCCGCTGCCGGTACGACGACCGTCTTCGGTACCGCCTCCCCATTGACCCGAGCCACCACCGCGGGCAGGTCGGCCAGCGAGTCCACTTCGGCCGCATCCGTCACCAGCGCCACGGTCATGCAGCAGACCCAGACTGTCATGGCAGCGCTGACCGCGCTGATCCATGGTGTGTCCGTGGGCTGACGGAAAGCCGCCGGCGTCAACCGCTTCCTCCGGGGCTCGCATTCGCGGCGAGATTCGATTTCGAATGGGTATGTCATTTTTAAATTTGAAAAAAAAGTGAAAAAAGGGTTGCAATTGCCCGCCATATTTCCTATACCATACGGTGAATTTGGAGTCATTCAAACATTTGGAGTCATTCAAACAATGAAAGAAAGAGGAAAGGAACCGCAAAAGACAAACCACACGGATCCGCAGAGATCGACTAACTCGCTGATGGAATTGGCGTAACTCGCAGAAACGAAACGAAACAAAGAGGAAAGAACAATGAAAAAGTCATTTACAGTAATCGCAGCCGTGGTCATGCTCGCTATAGCGGGGCCGGCATCGGCGTGGGAAGTCGTCGTCAAAGCCACCCTTTTGGGTCCTGGCCAGAACTATAGTAGCGTTGAGACGGGGCTTCTTGGCTATCCCGTCCAAAATGGGGGTGTGGGCTTCGACTCGATCTTCTGGATGGCGGTGGATGGTGTGGCGTTGGCGACTTGGGACGCCGCTGCCTTGGGCAGTGCCGAGCGGTGGTACTCCGGGCCGCACGACGAAGAGACGGCGACCCGGACAATCAACATCGACGCAGGGGCGCACGAGGTTCATCACATTAATGGCGGCTTCACCCCGCTCGAATTCACCATTGCCGCTGACGGAAGCATAGCAGGGCCGTCCAGCAAGATCGTTCCGTCTAACGATGGGTTGTCTGTGTTCATCGAAGTCTCAGTTGCCGGCGCACCGCCGCCGGCTGGCCCGGCTGGCCCGGCTGGTCCTCCTGGCGCTAATGGCAACGATGGTGACGCTGGTCCCGCTGGTACCGCTGGTACCGCTGGTGCTGCTGGCGCGACTGGTGCTGCTGGTGAGAATGCACCGTGTGTATCCTGTGCCGATGTGGCTACTGCTGCCGCCGACCTGGCCTGCAAAATTATGGGCGTCAGCCCGCCGAGCAGTGTGTCGGACCTTCAGGATTGTGCCCAGGTCATTGTCAATTCGCTGCAAATCAGTGCCAATATCTGCGATCCGACGGGTTGCGATATCGGTGCTGAGATCACTGCCGCCCTCGATGCCAAACTAAATCAGTAAATCTGATTGAATCGTCCATTGTAAAAGCACGGGATCTGCGGATCCCGTGCTTTTTTTTTGGGTTGAAAAATCGAGCCGTTGATAGCCGTTGATTGACGTTAATTGAACTCGAAGAGTATAGTGGTGAATGGCACTGGCTTGAGGCGGGAACCCTGTTTTTCCTGCCGCAGGGCTCACGCGGCGGCTGGCCATTTGCGGTGAAGCAGCGGGACCCGTGCCAGGACATGGCGCCACGACGTTTCGAAGGCGCCTGTAAAAAAAAGATTGCAGGGGGGTTGCAATTTGTCAGCAGATTTCGTATACCATGGTGCAGTGGCCTAGTTTCTGCGAAAATCGGCAACGAATATGCCGTGTTCGCGTAAGCCTTTAAAACGTCTGGAGTCCCCAGGAAAAACAGAAATAAGGAGAGTTGCAATGAACACCCTGAAGAAACTATTCGGTACGATGTTGGTCCTGGGCCTGGTCTCGGGATTGGCCTCATCGGCCGTAGCAGCATCGTTCACAGCAGCCTCCGTCGAACCGGTTGTCTGGTTGGCCGCCGGAGTAGGCGTCACCACGGGCGGCACCTTTACCTGGGCGGACCAGTCGGACGGTGGTGCCACTCACGACGCCACGCAAACCAATGCCAACCGTCATCCATCGCTGCAGACGAACGTGATCAACGGCCATTCTGTGGTACGGTTCGATGCGGGAGGAGGCGCCGGGAACCCCGATTGGCTGCAAATCGCCGACCATGCCGATCTTGACATCGGTACCGCCGCCGGCAAGGGCTTCACGGTGTTTTTAGTGCTCAACGTCTCCGATACCGCCCAAAAGTTCTTCCTCGAAAAGCGAGGTGGGGATTGCGACTATTGCATCTTTAACGAGGGGACCCTCAGGTGGTTCACGGGCAATGGAGAGCTGCAGTATTCTCCAATAGCCAGCGCGGGTAACTTTCAGATCTTAGCATTCAGCCTGGACCAGACGGGCGCTGGATCGGGTACAAAGAATACTTGGACAGACGGCGTGGCCGACAACGACAACCCCCAAGCCTACGGCAATAAGGAGGCCGACAACGACCAGCCGCTGTACATCGGCCGCCACGGGGCCTTGGATAACGACTTAACGTTTGACGGCGATTTCGCCGAGATTGTTATCTTTAACACGGCGTTGAACAGCGATGATTTGTTGTCAACTGGTATTTATTTGTCGGATAAATACGGTTTAACCACCGGCTACGCTGCTGATGCAGACGGTGACGGCGTCGGCGACGATGCTGACCAATGTGCCGACACGCCTGACGGTGAAGCTGTTGATGCCAATGGTTGTTCCGACTCTCAGAAAGACAGCGACAATGACGGCGTCAGTGATGCCGCTGACCAATGTGCTGGCACGCCTGACGGTGAAGCTGTTGATGGCAATGGCTGTTCCGACTCTCAGAGAGACAGCGACAACGATGGCGTCGCTGACAATGCTGACAACTGCGCCGACACGCCTGCCGGAGCAGCTGTTGATGCCAATGGTTGCGATGCCTTTGCACTGATCGCCGCGATCGCGTTGACGCCAGGCGAGCAGGGCGTGCAGGGCAAGGTCGGTTCTGATGGCGCCGCTGGTGCTGCTGGCGCGACTGGTGCTGCTGGTGAGAATGCACCGTGTGTATCCTGTGCCGATGTGGCTACTGCTGCCGCCGACCTGGCCTGCAAAATTATGGGCGTCAGCCCGCCGAGCACTGTGTCGGAACTTCAGGATTGTGCCCAGGTCATTGTCAATTCGCTGCAAATCAGTGCCAATATCTGCGATCCGACGGGTTGCGATATCGGTGCTGAGATCACTGCTGCCCTCGACGCCAAGCTAAATGAGTAAATCTGATTGAATCGTCCATCGTAAAAGCACGGGATCTGCGGATCCCGTGCTTTTTTTTGGGGTTGAAAAATCGAGCCGTTGATAGCCGTTGATTGACGTTAATTGAACTCGAAGAGTATAGTGGTGAATAGCACTGGCTTAAGGTATGAAAGGGAGGTAGTGGACTTCGAACGTCGAACGTCGAACGTCGAAGTAAGATCTCGGCGTATGTTGGTGAGATGTCGAGCGTAAGCGATTGGATCTCACTCCCCTTCGGCGTTGGACGTTCGGCGTTCGGCGCCCTGGTCGGCGACCATACCGCGGTGGCATCGATTCGGTTTTATCTGGAGCGTGTTAATAAAGAGATCGCCGCAGCGAACGAGGTTTATGTGGAGTACTTCAAAGATCACAACCCTCGCGTCGCGCCTATGGTGTTGACCTGCAGTCCGGCATGAGTATCGCGGCGGCATTTGTTGTTGAGCTGCCGGAAGCCTGACCATCGGATGCCAGAAAAACGGAGCCTATATCATGAAGCTTACTTTTCTCGGCACCTGCGCCGGCACCGAGCCGATGCCCGGACGGCGTCACATGGCATTCGTTATCGAACATGATCAAGGCGTCTATTGGTTCGACGCCGGTGAGGGGTGTTCGTACACGGCGCATCTTGCCGGAATCAATCTGCTTGCCATGCGCGCGCTCTTTATCTCGCATGGACACATTGATCACATTGCCGGGATTCCGAATCTTCTTTTCAACCTGTGGAAACTCGACGGTCTTGCTCCGGAGGGTACCGAGCGGTTGTCGGGAAAAGTCGTCAAGTTACACATCCCCAGTAAGGACGAATGGGATGCGGTCGTTCTACTTCTCAAACCCACCGACCAGTCTTAGTGAAGTGCAGGCAGCCGCCAGCACTATCGTCAATTCCCTCTTGGTAAGCACCAATATCTGCGAGCCGGATTGCGATATTTCTTCTGAAATCGATGCTGCCATCGAC
>Ga0209402_10002693_pt1 | contig 17493 bp, 17 predicted proteins | sample ArcticOcean_MG_C_3_FD_187437 | JGI IMG/M metagenome (GOLD analysis project Ga0209402, IMG submission 187437) | Marine microbial communities from western Arctic Ocean - ArcticOcean_MG_CB8_126 (SPAdes) (version 2) | ecosystem: Environmental > Aquatic > Marine > Oceanic | place: Arctic Ocean... | reverse complement strand
AACTACGGCAGCACCAACAGGTATGGCTACTACGGGTTCAACTACGGCAGCACCAACAGGTATGGCTACTACGGGTTCAACTACGGCATCACTAACGGGCACAGCTATTTGAGAAATATTTGATTCGACTTCTTTCGACATAACTGAAGCTATTTTGGATGAAGGAAACTTACCAATTCTAATTCCTGGTAATTTTAAAGAAAGTGTATCTGGAGTCATTTCAGAACGAAGTCTAAGGATAGTATCTTTGTCAGCTTGCATATATGAATCTGAATAATCTCCACCCCCTACTGCTAAAGGATAAGTAACAAAATCTCTTCTTCTTCGGGCTGCCCGTATTGGTCTGGGTGGAAGTTTGACCTGTGGAGTAGGAATTTCTTCTGGAATTTCAGATAAACCTAAAGTCGAAGGAAGAGCAGTATAAAATTGAGGTTCTTTTTCTTGAGGCTTTGGTCTACTACGTGGACGGCGGCGGCGGCGTGGATTGGGTTTGGAAATAAAATAAAATAAAACTGCCAAAATAATCATACATACAACTGCCCCAACAATAGTGGAGAGAAAACCAGCTGCAATAAAAAATATAATAAATATAAAAGCAAGAACAGCACCTAAAGAGGGTATAAGCAATGCATTATTTTGCTTAGATTTTTTAGGACGAGGGCGTCTTTTCCCTCTTTTCGGACCAGTTGCCATTGATTATCTTCAAAATCATACCGTAGATGAGGTATAAGCATTTACCTGAGAGAAGTCTTTTTGTAATGTAGTCTTACGCAATTAAATTATGGCTAGCTATCTAATATTTCTTTCAGAGATGAGTTTTAGTAGGCCAAAGATTAATGACTACTTACTAATAGGCGGAAGAGGCACCTAAACATCTATGATTAAAATTGATTTTGAAGATAAAGAGGCAACTGATTTTGATAATGGAATCAGTGCTGAAGATATTGTTAAAAAAACGTATGGCCGTAAATCTGGAGCTGTAGCCATTTTAATCGAAGGGAGGGAATATGATCTTTCACATAAAATATTAAAAGATTGTAAAATTGACCTCATTAAAGATGACTCCGATGAAGGGCTCTATATTCTGAGGCACTCATGTGCACACCTTTTAGCTCAAGCCGTTACTGAATTATTCCCAAACGCAAAACCAACAATTGGCCCTCCCGTAGATGGTGGGTTCTATTATGATTTCTATATGGACCCAATTAATGATGACGATTTAAAGAAAATCGAAAAGAAAATGAAAGAAATGGTTAAAAAAAATATTGGTATCATAAGAGAAGAATATGATAATAATACACTAAGAGAAATGTTTTCTAATAATAAATTTAAAATCGAAATTATAGATGATAAAATAGGTCTGGACACTGGCTCATCAGCGTATAGGCAAGGAGATTTTGTGGATTTGTGTAAAGGACCTCATGTGCCTAGTACTTCTAAATTACAATGGTTTAAACTGACAAGTACTAGTCAAGCATATTGGAAAGCAGATGCTAAGCGTGAATCTCTAGTTCGAATATATGGAATGTGTTATGCTAATAAAAGTGATTTAAAAGAAAGAGAGAGACAAATTCGCGAAGCCGCCCTTAGAGATCATAAAAAAATAGGTAAAGAAATGGAACTCTATATGATTAATGAATTGATTGGTAAAGGACTACCTATATGGCTACCAAATGGCGAGATTTTAAAGAACGAAATTGAAAAATTTGCAAACGAAACTGAAGAACGATATGGTTACGAAAAAGTCACAACGCCAGTACTCGGGAAAAAAGAACTATTTGAAGCGAGCGGTCACCTCCCTCATTATGCCGAATCAATGTACCCTCCAATGGAAATGGATGATGGAACCTATTATCTCAAAGCCATGAACTGCCCAATGCATCACTTAATTTATCGTAACAAAAAACGGTCCTATCGTGAATTGCCTCTAAGAATTGCTGAATACGGGACTGTCTACCGAAATGAACTCTCTGGAACCTTATCTGGTTTATTAAGAGTAAGAATGCTATCAATGAATGATGCACATATATATTGTACTCTTGACCAAATTGCACAAGAATTTGCAGATAACATAAAAATGGTTCAAGATTATTACGAAGCATTTGGATTTGATAATTATTATTTCAGATTATCCTTATGGGATCCTGAAAATACGGATAAATATATTGACCAACCAGAAAATTGGGAAACTTCTCAGAACCACCTTAGAACAATTTTAAATAATCTAGGTGTGAAATATGAAGAAAGTATAGGTGAAGCTGCATTTTATGGACCGAAAGTAGACATCCAATTTACAACGTTGTTGGGAAGAGAAGAATCTATGTCTACAATACAATTAGACTTCGCAGCTAAGGAAAGATTCGGATTGACATTTATGGATGACTCAGGTACTGAGAATAATGAAGTATTTGTAATTCATAGAGCTCCACTCTCAACGCATGAACGATTTGTAGCCTTTTTAACTGAAAATTGGGCAGGTAACTTTCCTACATGGCTCTCACCAATACAAATACAATTGATAACTATTTCAGAAAAGCATAATGAGTATGCAAAAGAAGTTGAAAAACAATTAAAAACATTAGGAATCAGAATAAAAGCGGATTATTCCGATCATACGATTGGTAAAAAAATAAGAATGCATCGTAAAATGAGACCGGCATATATGGCAATCATTGGTGATGATGAAGTTAAAAATAATACTATCTCTATAAGAGCACGAAATGGAAATCAAAAGAATGGCCTATTGGTAGAAACATTTCTAGATAAAATTAAATCTGAAAGTGACTCTCGAAGCAAAACTTTGGAACTGGCTTAGGAAATTCAAAAGTGGCGCAGAGGGAGGGATTTGAACCCCCGAGGGAATTATCCCACCGGCTTTCAAGGCCGGCGCTATACCAGGCTAAGCGACCTCTGCCATTAAAAAAAGATAGCCCAAGCTAAATACTAGGGCTAAATTTATAAGATTCGAGAGGAATCTTACTTGCGGCCGCGGGCCATTGGAGATCTTGCTACATTTCCACCTTTATCTATGTAGTAAAGAAATCCATCTTCTCGAGTAACGCCTGCTGAAGCCACCATCTCTGGGCCTCCACCAGTCTTCTTTCCGCCACGAGCCATCTTGGTTCGCCATACGTTACCGTCTTTTCCTAGATAATATAAATATCCAGAATCTTTGCTTACTCCTGTGTTAGCTACTACTTCAGCCATTAGTTATTCACCATAACAACAGGAAGTAGCCATTATATATACTTAACCATCCTATCGTCGTGAAAAACGAAATATAACTATAGTTAGATTTATAAGGTCTGCTGAAGAGTCCTCTTTACATGGACATGAGTACTAATAATCTAGACATAATGGAATTTTTTGTATCTATGCTAATCGTTGGAATAGGCGTAGCATTACTGGCTACTGGAAGTTTTACTTCATACTTTGGAGCTGGGAAATCACAAAAAATTGGTTTTGCCTTGTTATTTTCAGGAGCTATAACTTTAGCTTTAGTTATTGACATGGTATTTGGAACAATAGGCATCATGCCTGAACAATTTGAAAAAACGACATTCGAGGATGCGTTAATTTCTGGAGTTTCTGCACTTAGTGGAATGATAATAGGAATGTTTATGATACTCTTTGTTCTAATGAAAGTAGATACTGTGGATGATTTAGAAGATTTAGACTTAGAAGATCTTGAAGATTTGGATTTAGATGAAGAATTGAAAAAACTAGAAGAAGAACTAAATCAGGCTGACAATAATGAAGAAGATAATTCGGAGGAAGATAAATGAATACTGAACTTATAATCTCAATGAGTCTTGTTGGTGCTATGCTATCAATGTTAGGCATGGGATTACTCATAGCCTACTATGGAAGTAGCAAAACCAGAAACGTTGGATTCGTATTCCTAATAGTAGGTGTGGGATTAGCGTACTACTTGGCTGAAATAGGAATGAATGCTTATCCTAGTGAATCATTTATGAATGGAATGCTTGCTTTCCTCGGTGGGATGTTAGGGGGAATAATCGGAATCATTATTTTCCTTGTAGCAATTATAAAATCATAAAATTGATATTATAATTCCAGCATTACTCTAAAATAGAATAACGATTTGTAACAATTGTGAGTTTGGATGACGAACTGTGGAATTCGGGTGCTAATTCCGAAATCACAAAAGAAGATGCAGACGAGAATGAGGACTTAGATCTTTCTTCGCCTTCACCGGAAATTAATGAAGATTTGAACTTAAATAATAATGAAATTACTGAATCTGATGATTGGACAATTCCCCTCATTGAAAACAATGAAGGCATTAGCCTCCAAGCAATTGGAGCGATTGGAGTAACGGTCATACTTCTGCTGACTGGAACGTTATTCTTTTTGTTCTCCGAACAAAATATTATAGTAAACGTACCTTATGAGAAATATGAAGAAGAAATTACATATGATATTGAAGGGGAGCTAAATTTTGAAAGTACTCTTGATATTCCTTTACCTCTGGGATTTATTGACAATGATGTTGTTATCAATGAATTAGATATTGTTTTTACTGGTGAATTAAAAGCCGGAATCCAATCACCATCTAATAAAATAATAGATGGATATGGAAATGAAAAAAACGTATTTAAAAAATATCTAGAGCAAGAACTAAATGATATTGATGGAACAATAAGACAAGAGGGGAAAACAGCAAATAATTTAGAAAATGCACAAATTATTACTTCTCAACATCAATTTATTGACAATACTGCTTTAGAAATAATAAGAACGGACATTGAATCTAATGCTTCCTATTCCGACACTATTACTGGAGATACATGGTACTGGCAAAAATCTACGGATTGGGTTCCTCGAGATAGTGAACCAGGACTATTACCTCATGGAAATTTGTATATTGGTAGAACATTAGAAGAAGGAACTAAAGGAACAACTGAAGAAGAAGGAATTGGATTTAATTGGGAAGTTCTTGATGGTGGGAATATAAAAGGTGAACAAACTGTACTTCTAAGAATAACTACTGCCTACTCTTCAGAGGTAATATTAGGATATACATATCAATATCAATATACTTTTGAATTGTATCTTTCTGAAAAAAATAGTCTACCTCTAAAATTTAAATTAAACTTAAATTCCGATGCCAGCTCTCCAAGTGGAAAACTATATTCCATTAATTTAGATTACAAGGGTACCTCCTCAGCAATAATTGAAGGATATACTGAAGTGCCAACAACACCATACAGAGACAATTCTAAACAAATGACCGGTGTCTTTGATAGCTGGGACAATGGAGCTCCTGCATTAGGTGGTACTGATGATTGTAATATAAATTCCGATTTTTCATTAACAACCGGAATTCAAAAAGCAAGAAATGAAATTGGTGAATTTGATAGCTATATTAAAGATCAAATCGCCAAAGAAGACGAATCAGGAAAGTCAGTACAAGCATTTGTTATTGAGGCAAACTATACTGCGGGAGGCCTAAATAAGTGGAATTTTACAATGGCACACAATAATGAGCAAACTCCAGATGTTGATGGATGGAGTTTAGAATATGAACTTTTAAAAGATGAGATGATAGTAGATAATAATACATTCATTATTTCAGGAAATGAGACCACTGTTGATAATCCTATTCTGACAATGGAAGAAATACCTACACCTTTGACAGTGTGCTCTGCTGAAAAAGTTATGACTGATTTTGAAGAAATTGCAGAATGGGCTGAGAATAATCAACTCAATGAGGTTAATTATGAAAAAGTTACGCTCTTTTTAGGGCAGAATCTAGTTTCAAAACAAAGCCTCTCATCTCCTACATCAATTCTAAGCTTTGGAAGCCTTGATTTAATAAGTATTGTTTCGGATTTAAATAGAGGGAATTTAAATTTAAATGATTACTCTAACAATATTGATGTAGATACTGCAGGTAGCTATGCCTATTTCTTGGATAAAAAAGGCTTGGATCAACATGGAAATAATTATCAGAAAGTAGCTGGTGTTGATGCAAAGGATGGACTTGTTCTATTCAATATACAAACAATTAATACAACTTAACCAATATAGTTGACGTCTGGTTTATCAACAGATTCATTTGAATCTATATCTTTTAATTGATTGGTTATTGAATCAACCTGTTTAGCTCTTTCTTCTAATTCTTTAATATCAATTTTAACACCCAAAAGTTTTTGAAGAGATTTCAAAACAATACTGGCTGACTTTGGATCAACCATATATCCACTAGTCTCCCCCATCAAACAGCCACCATGAATGCCCTGTAATTTACCAAGGCCCAATAATAGCCCTGAAGCTCCAACAATTCCTGCGCCAGGTTCGCCATCAATAAATTCAACATTTGCTTTCTTAAACAATTTTACTATCTCTTTGGAAGTTGCCGCACCCAATACCCGAGGTTCCGGAACCAATTTACCGAGTCCATAACCTCCGAGCGTATAAATTGTAGTAACACCTATATCCTTGACAATTTCTATTAATTTCTGACAAAGGTCATATTGACCCGATGAATCCATTCCTTGATACTCACCAACCAAGAAAAGTAAATCTCTCCCCTCTTTATTCTTATAAAAATATAACTCATTATTCACTAAATTTACAATCCCGTCATCATCAATCAATACTTGTGGTGGAAAATGAGAGGAATATATTTCCATACATTTTTTTGCCTTGAGTTCATCAATAAGATGCATTGCTGCCAATTTCCCAACATTACCAACACCTGGAAGACCTTCTAGAAGAATTGCATCTTTTAACTTAACCTTCTTTGTCCAAACAATTTCAGTAAAAGTCATTATTCCTTCCTAAGCATGCGACGATACTTGCCATATTTATCCTGAGGTGAATATCTAGGAGGTAACGGATTTATAGTTGAAATATTACAATCATTACATCTATCTAAAGTCGTAAAAGAACTGCACTTTTTACACTGAAAAATTAATGTCCGCATTAAGACCTCTCAAATGAACCTATACCGCCATCGGCCTTAAATGTCTTAAGAACTAAATCGACAGCTAATTTCAATTCATCTTCAGCCTGTTTGTAATTAGGTGCCTTAATAGATATACGATATGAAGGTGACCCATTAGTCGATATCTTCAAAAAAGTGTTTTCATTAACTGCAGAAGGTTTCATCAATGCACTTTTGACCTTTTCAACGCCCTTAGAATCGTAAGATACTAAATCAAATTTGCCACCTATAGAAACATAAGGAGGAGTAACATTATCAACTGCGATTTTAATGAAATTATCAACCCATTTACCTTTCCATTCTTTCTTAAACAAAGATTCATCCATCAATGAACTTTCAAATGCAGAATACATACTTCCGTAGGCATCAATCATATCTGTTTTTATTTCCTCAACTAATTTTTCATGATCCAAACTAGACTGAGATGAAACCAATTCCAATAATTTCGAGGCTCTTTGCTCGTTTTTCCAATCCCTTATTTTTTCTTGTTTACGATGTCCGGAAACTTGACGAACTGAAGCATCACTAATCTTACTTCCTTTCTTAACCCTTGTTATCTTAGCGACAACCATTTGTCCTTCACGAATAAAATCTCGAATATATTTTACCCAACCGGAAGCAACTTCTGAAATGTGTACGAAAGCCTTCCGTTCTGGAAATTCTAATAAATTTAATGTTGCTCCGAAATCTTTAACTTCAACAACTCGCCCTATTACGTATTCACCTTCGTCTGGACTGTCCTGAGGACTCACTCAAGTTCCTCAAGGATTTCTCCAAGAATCTTAGCTTTACCACCAGTTGGTACTGCTATAGTTGAACCTGTAACTGGATCTGTGACTACGGTATCGCATTTATCAAAGATTACTACCGTATAATCACTATCTGGGCTTTTAACTTTAATAAATTTACTACGTGGACCTGCCATTTTTACTCCGTTAACTCAAACTTTTTAGCTCTAAAATTTTTCCTATGGTGAGCTTTACCTGTTTCCGTACATCTGTATCTCAAATATACTCTCTTAGTTGGTTTTTCTCTACCTTCCGGTTTAGGCCTTGGAAAACCTCCGTAACCTGCTGTAACTCTCCTGAAAAGTCTTTGCCCCCTTGCCAATTCAGATGGCCGCTTCTTTTTGACAACCTCCACTTCGTGAACAGTATGCTTCTTTGCGAATGGACTATACAACTTGATTCTGCGTGGTAACTTCATACAATATACCTATTCAGGAAACCGTCCGACTCAAAGGGTTTAATAAAGCTATCCAGAATACATTAAGTTATAGCTTTGAGGGCTTTATGCTTCATACCAAAAGTAGCTTGTAATAAAGCAAGTGGAAGTTTAACCCAGAATGAACGTGTTGCTTTACCCTCATAATCACCTCGAGTAAGGCTAGCTAGCATACCATACATTGCTGGAGTGCGACCTAATGCAAAACCAATGCGCATAAAAAAAGAACGGTATATCTTATGCTTAGTACTAGCTGCCCGATACATATCACGGCTATAATGAGAACGCCAATATTTCTCAAAAAGGGTTGGATCTTCTTTAGATACTGCTTTAGCAGCTAAACGACCCCCTAATACGGAATGATTCAAACCTTCTCCATGAATCGGATTGACATGACCTGCAGCATCTCCACACAAGACCCACGTTTCACCTGATACTGGAATGTCAAAAAGTTTAGGATCATTGTAGGAAGGTATAGCTGAACCGAATTGCTTACAGTCAATGATTTCTCCTGTTTCAGCCAATTTCCATTTACTATTCTCTACAAACTCACCAGGCCATCTTTCTTGCATTAATTTGTGTAATGCATCTTTCATACCTGGAGTTCCTGCATTGTAACAATAACCTATATTGTAATGGTCACTCTTAGGAAAAACCCATAGATAACCTTCCTTTCCAGGTAAAGCGCCAACAATAAATTCGACTTCATTTTCAGTCGGTTTGATATCCAAATAATATCCTGCCGCTGCAAATAAATTATCTCTAGAAATTTTTTCCATAAAGTGTCGACGTGTAAAACCATTTACTCCATCAGCTCCAATAATATATTTGGCTTTATATTTTTCATTGATTGTCCAAATATTATCTGTAAAAGTCAATGATTTAACTCTTTCAACAACATGGCCAGCACCTGCTTCTTTAGCTCGATTATACAAATAAAAATCCCAATCATCTCTCCTAATCAACTTACCTTTATTTACTGGAATCTTGAGCTTTGTTTTATTATAAGTAAACGAAATCGAACTCATTTCGCATTCAATTGCACTATCTGGCGCATCCATCCATTCAATACCTTTAACTGGTAAACCACCGCCGCATGCCTTTCTTCGAGGATGTGCATGATCAAAAAGCAACACCGAAAGACCTCTTTCAGAAGCCTCGCGAGCAGCCGATGAACCTGCAGGGCCACCACCTACTACTGCGACGTCTACAATTTCCACATTAAGTTACAACGAACGCAGTAAATTAAGCCACTTATGATTCTAATTGCAACTTGGAATATGATAAAGAACATTCATTACCTATTATTTCTCTAATAACACAACCTTGTAAAATTAAATCTTTACTTCCAAGCCTAGATACCACGTAGATTACACACGGTTCCTCGAAGTCTAACAAAGTATAAAGTGAATTTTCAGAACCAAATAATTCTAAATCTGCAGAACCATTATGATTAACTACAAATTTATGAAAATCAAATCCTCTGCCCTCTATGAAAAGACGGTGATTATCACCATCAAAGAAAATATCAGATTCACTCTCCGTAACTGTTTCCATAATATAAGGTATCAGCTATCTTGAGGTAGTTTATAGTAGTTTTTATTTCCAAAAGATTTCATTAAGAACCAAAAAAGCGGGACCCCATTTGAATCTTGACATTATCAGCTCAGCCTGAACTCTATTTCCACATATCATTAATGCACTAGCTATTGCTTCAGCAGTTGTCAACTTACCTACTTTACCTGCATTAACTGGATTTACAGGTATAATTCCAGGCAAACTACGCGGTTCCAAGCCCATTAACTTAAGCTTTGAGAAAGTCTCATTTGCCATATTCCAAGAACAATCAACTCCAACAATACCTCCTACTTCTGCAAGAATCTTATCTTTTTTGGATAAAATAACCTCTGAAAATGGATCTAATACAATTCCTTGAGGTGGTAAATTTCGAAAGGAACTGTAATTATCTGAATGACCAAATCTCTCTAACCTCTTTGCCGTGCATTTCTTAGGATCGTCTTGATCAAAGCAAAGAATTCGGATTTTAAATGACATGTAATGAAAAATCAACTGGCGGTGCTGACATTGTTAAGCTACTCATACTTATAAAATCAGCATAAGGTGCATAACTAGCGATATTAGTTGAATTAATCCCTCCAGATACCTCAATTTCAATATCCGATATTTGTCTTATTTTAGAAACAGCTTCAGATACCTCTTTAGGGCTAAAATTATCAAGCATTACTCGGTCGGCCTTCGATTTAGTGATTTCAAGTGCTTGAACTATAGTATCTGCCTCAACTTCAATTGTTAAATTAGGATGAATTTCTTTAGACTTTCTGACTGCTTCTGCAATACTACTGGATAATTTCAAATGATTGTCCTTAATCAATATTGCATCGTCTAACCTAAGCCTATGAGTCATGCCTCCACCATGTACTACAGCTTCCTTAGAAAATTCTCTAATCCCTGGAATTGTCTTACGCGTAGCAAGAATTACAACATTAGGATTAATCTTTTGAGTAAGTTTAACTAACTTTGCAGTTAAAGAGGCAATACCACTAAAATGTGATAGTATATTGAGAGATAGCCTTTCAATTTTCATAATATCGTGAGCATGACCTCCCAATTCATAGATCAAGTCATTATCTAAAATTTCATCACCATCTGTAAAATTTGTACTAAAAGTAACATTCATTTTACTTAGTAACTTATTAACCAGAACAATTCCTGAAAGAGTGCCCGGTCCTCCATTAATTAGAGCGTTACAATATGAATTGGGAATAACTGCCTCTGTGGTAAAATCTCCCTTACCTAAATCTTCTGCTAACCAAGCTTCCAAAATATCTTTCATTATATTACTAAAGACTGCAAATTATAAGGTATTTAGTTTATAGAAACTAATCTTTCCTTCGGCCATATACTACGAATGTAAAGGCAAGCAAAGAAGCTAAAACACCAAAACCAGGACTGTCATCTTCTTCTTCTAATACCTCTTCTACAACATCTGTAGATTCTGTTTCTTTAGCTTCAATATCAGCAGTCAAATCTGGACTTGTCCACTCTGTGCCATCTAATGATGTTGCAATAACTTGGAAGGTATAATCTCTTCCAGAGACTGCTGCAGTATCTGGTGATAACGTAATTACTAAAGGAACCGGCATAGTACCTACAATTAACGTATCTGCGCCTAAAGTAGCCCAATTAGGTGCATTGACCAATTTTAATGAAAGTGTATCTATACCATTCCCATTATTAGTTATATTAAGTTTAATTTGTAAGGAAGTATCTTCACTAATGGTCACAGTACCGTCCGAACCAGTTCCATAAGCTATATTTATAGCGAAAACTTGTGAAGCAACAACGGAAACTGTTGAATTTATGGTAGTTTCATTATCTGAAGAAGTAACTGTAATTGTAATATCTCCACTATTCGAATTTGCAGTCATTGTAGTTGGAACCATGACTGAAACTAAAAACTGTCCTGAACTTACTGCATCGACCATCAATGAAAGAACACTTGACATTGGTGACCACATACCGGGCCCTTCAACAACAATATCAAAAGTATCTTCACCATTACCAGTATTCGTTAGATTAAAGCTAAATTCAACATTTGAACCTGGAACTCCATTTTTAGATTCAGTATCGACTTCCATTGAAACGCCATAATGTTGATCAACTACGACTTCAAAAGTCTGAGATATAGTTTCAATTGGCGAAGAGCTTGATGTTGCCGTCATTAAAAATGACGCTGAACTCCCATATAATGCATCTGCAGGTACCGTTAATGATACATCAAAATTACTTGAACCTTGCCAGCCTACCTCGCCTGAAGTAGTTGGTGTAGCACTAATTGTCCAACCTGCTGGAATATTACCTAAATTCCAAGTTAAATCAAAGGTATCTGCGGTGTTACCAAAATTACTAACTCCTACAGACCAAGTTTGAATTGCTGAACCTTCACTCACATCTGCATTACGCATACCTGCACCTGAAACTCCAACGCCATACCATTCGGCTGCACTAACTGGAATTACAGTAAGTCCATAAGGTTGATAATAAGGCATACTGAAAGGATCGTCTGGATTAGTACTAGATGCTTCGAAATTAAGAATATCTTCACCTGCTTGAACATTACCAGTTAAGTTGACTGTTATTTCCCATGTCTTAACTTCATCTGCCAACATACCTTCTAATTGACCACCATAAAATGGATGCCAAGATTCATTAGTACAGGTTATAGACCATCCGGAAAGTGAAGAATACTGTAATTGAATATTATCATTTATATCCATAGGAGATATCGTATTATCCAGATTCATAGTCACAGCAATATTCTTAACTGTTAAATTATAGTTGTAACTATCACCTTTATTGTAAGTATTTAATTCTGCTGAAGAGGGATAATTAGATTCATAGGCTATCCAATTTGTTACACATACAATTGCAACTATACTAGACTCTGTACCGTCGTCTGTATTGATATCAAGAGTTAAAGGTACTTGCGCAAAATCAATTTTAGCTCCATAACCTACAAAAACCGAAACATGAACTTGAGCTAATCCTCCAGCAGCTAATGGTAATGACAAAGTTCCATTATTGCTCTCTTCAGATGTTGAAAAAGTCACATTTTCGATTTCCCAGCTAGTGTCTTGGAACGAGGCAGTTATTGAGACCGTTTCAAAATCCACATCTCCATTATTAGTAAATGTGACATCATATTCTGCAGTCCCATTTACTGATGCAAATGAATACTCATTATAAAAACCTTCCAATGAAGTATCAAGAGAAGCTTCAGCTCTAGCAGATGGCGTGAAAGCAAAAGCAGACGCTACCATCATTAAAATAGCTACAAATGACAAAATTTGTCTACGATTGCTTTGCATTTGAATTCTCCTATGACCTACGACGTAGAAGAAGAACTGCACCTAATACTGCAATTGCAGATAATGCTCCAAACCCTGGAGAATCATCTTCTTCAACATCATCAGTAGTTGGCCCACTTCCAGTTCCTTTTTCTGTGATTGTTACAGTTAAGTCACCAGTGGTTGAAGTAACGGTATTATCTGATGAAGTTGCTGTAACTTGGAAAGTATAATCTCCAAGTGATCCTGATGCTGGTGCACTAATTGTAATTGAAACTGTTTCAGTCAAGCCAGATCCAACTAAGATTGGCACATCTGAGATAGTTATCCAAGAAGGTGCATTTTCATCAAGAGATAAAGTTATTTGATCAATGCCATTTCCATTGTTAGTAACATTAACTTTCATCTGAACGGACATCCCTTCTTCAACCGAAGTACTACTCTTATCGACACCAGTGTCGTTAGTAAAGTATCCTGCAGTTAAATCAAAAACTGAATTCGCCGATACACTTACTGTTATTGAAGACTCAACATCACAATTTGCTATATCGTCACCACATATTTCAGAATAAGCGTGAACCATAATATTTCCACTAACTGTCTCTGAACTAGCATCTGCTGGAACTGTTACAGTCAATACATTTTGACCGGTTTCTCCACTTAATATTTCTGTTTCAAGAGCAGCTAAAGATGGATTCCAAGTTGCCGGACCATTCATAATTACGTAAGTAAAAGTGTCAGCTCCGTTACCAGCATTGGATACAGTCATGGTAAAGTCTGTACTACTGCCTGGATTTGCACCATTCATCATACTGTCTACAGTCATATCAAAATCATAACATTGCGCTACTGTTACAGAAAATGTTTGTGTTTGGGATATTGTGTTATCGACATTTGAAGTTGCAGTCATTGAAAAACTATGTGTTGTACCTGCCGCTAAACCTGCTGGAACCACGAGACCTACATACGTTGTATGAATGCCATCATTTGCTTTAGGTTCTAATAAACTGGTTGTAAACGAATCTACGCCACTTACTGTCCAACTACCTATATCGGCAGTGTCAAATACGATATTGAAAGTATCTCTATCATTACCAAAATTTAAAATTGTAATATCCCAACCAATTCCAGCATCTAAACCAGTACATCCATTATCTACTTCAGTAGTACTTGGATCCCAAGCATCTGTTCCATCGCTTGATGAGGTAACACCTACTCCATTAAAAGTAGCTATTTCTGCTTGAAGAAATATGAAAGTTGTAAATGGTGTTTTATATTCATCAAAAGCATTGAAACCAATACTTGCTGGTGCTCCAGTGTATGAAGAAGAAGTCACTATTTGACCTACTAATTGAATTTGCAATACCAAATCAACAGAACCATTTGCTGGAATGTAATTTATAGTAGCTGTCACACTTGGTTTATCCCAAGCACTCGAGACACTATCTACATTCCATCCACCGCCTATTTCTACTAATGTAATATAAACTGGTCCATCTAAACCAACACCTACACCTTCTGCATCAAGCATAAGGTTTGTTACCGTTATTGTGTAATCATGTGTCTCATTTTCTGAATAAGATTGAACTCCATCTTCAGATGAAACCATCCAGTTAGAAATTTTTATCAGACCATCAACACTCGTTCCACTAGTATCTTCATCGGAAATGATAGATACAGATACATCTATTGAACCGCCTACTAATTCTTGGTGATAAAGTCCTACTGTAATACAAGCTGAACTACTTTCACCTGCACCTGCAGATAAATTAGCTACTGCGCCACCGCTACAATCATCAACACTAGCTAAATCAGCAGGTAGTGTTCCATTGGTACCTACCAGAGTTACACTTATTGCCAGATTATTGTGCGCTGCTTCCGTTATACTTGATATATCTACAGTAAAAACTGCAGTGCCATTTTCAGAAGCGAAAGAAGTTGAATCCTCGTCACCACTAATTGTGGCATAGAGATCTCCATCTTCTGCGCTTGCGACTGGCATAACTAAAACTGATGCGACCATAGCTAAAGTTGCTAAGATAACACCTAAAGTTTTCATATTTTGTTCCATTATTTCACCTTTTTTGCGTTCTACATACCCTCATTCTAGGACTTAGGGTAACTTTAAGCATCATAGAACGTATTTAAATAGTTTCTGAAAAATTCAAATACTATCTTTAAACAAGTTTTTTACAATCAAAATCAATTAGGAAACCTTTTATAGTTGTCTCATTAGCGAAGGACCCCGAGTTTATTAACGGGAAGTTGGTATAAATTTGAGAGAACATTCAAGATTTGAAAAAGCACGCGTAATAGGAGCTAGAGCCCTTCAGATTTCAATGGGTGCTCCAGTAGACATTAAAGTACCTAAGGACATTATAGATCCTGTACTAATTGCTCAGATGGAATATGATCAAGGCGTAATTCCAATTGATATAGTAGATCGCGAGAATAAGTGATTATTGAAGACGTTGCAATACGTAGAATTATTGATTCAAGAGGGAACCCTACTGTCGAAGCTGAGATTAGGACCAATTCGGGTTTTGGAAGAGCGGCTGCACCTGCTGGAGCTTCAACCGGAACTCATGAAGTTGTAGCTTGGCCGAATGGTGATGTTTCCGAAGGAATCCAATTTGCTGAAGAAAAATTAATGCCAGGATTAATTGGGGGAACTGTAGAAAATCAAAAAACCTTTGATAAGATTCTTAGAGAAACTGATGGAACTAATAATTTCCGAAATATGGGAGGAAATATTAGTGTAGCATTTTCATTAGCTGCCGCAAAAGCAGCTGCAAATTCTAAGGATATTAGCTTATATCAACATGTAGGCAATAAAACTGAATATTCCCTTCCTGCACCAATGGCAAATGTTTTAGGAGGTGGAGCCCATGCAATTGGAGGAACGGACATACAAGAATATTTAGTTACTTCTTTCGATAAAGATATTAACACAGCTATTGAAGCAAATGCAATGGTTCACAAGAAAGTAGGCTCATTGTTAAAAGACAAATTCCCTAATATTGCATTAGGTAAAGGAGATGAGGGTGCTTGGGTTGCCCCTTTGGAAAATATTGAAGCTCTTGAATTGGTAGTTAAAGCTGCAAATCAAATTGAACAAGAAACGGGCGTAGAAATTAGACCGGGACTAGATATTGCTGCAAGTGAATTTTATCATAATGGAAAGTATAAATATAAAGAACAAACTTTAACGGCGGAACAACAAGTCGATTTTGTATTGGGAATGATAGAAGAATATAATTTACATTCCGTTGAAGACCCACTTGATCAAGAAGATTTTGAATCATGGGCGCTTTTAACAGAACAAACGGATGCATTAATTATAGGTGATGATCTATATGTTACCAACACTGAACGATTAAAAAAAGGTATAGAAATGAATTCAACAAATTCCATTTTGATTAAGCCCAATCAGATAGGCACCTTAACTGACACAATTAATGCAGTAGAATTAGCTAAACAAGCAGATATGGCTACCGTTATTTCACATCGCAGTGGTGAGACAACTGATACAACCATTGCTCACTTAGGTGTAGCTTTCGATTCACATGCAATTAAAACCGGAATCATGGGCGGTGAAAGGATTGCAAAGCTTAATGAACTGGTCCGAATCAGCGAGGAACTCTGATGACTGAAGTCGAAGCAAAAGAACTGCTCATTGACGAGGATACTTTCCTCACTTGTGGAGTCCATATTGGAACAAAACAAAAGAGCAAAGACATGGAACCTTACGTATACAAAGTAAGAGATGACGGATTACGAATACTTAATGTAAATAAAACCTCAGAAAAGATTACTGAAGCTGCTAATTTCCTCAAAGAATATGAACCAAAAGATGTTTTAGTTGTTTCTGCAAGACAATATGGTTGGAAACCTGCAAAGAAATTTGCAGATAATTGTGGATTTACATGTATTGCTGGAAGATTCACACCAGGTAGATTAACAAACCCTGAAATGCAATTCTTTATAGAACCAAAAGTTATCATTCTAACTGACCCTGCTGCTGATGCTCAAGCATTTAGAGAGGCCATAAACATTAGCGTTCCTGTAGTAGCTATGTGTGATTCTAATAATTTAACTACAGATATTGATATTGTAATACCAGGCAATAACAAAGGAAGACGTTCCCTTGCCTTAATTTATTGGTTAATGGCAAGAGAAATATTAAGAATTAAAGGTGTACTTAGTGCTGATGAAGAACTTGATGAAACCATTGATGATTTCGAAGCACCACTAATTTAAGCATAGAGTTTTCTTTTTAACTGCAAACCCATAGGGCATTAGTGTGGTTATTCGAACTCCTATATTTTGTATACTTTTTTGTTAGATTAAGGCTTGAAACTAGCTTATACACTAAAGAAGAATACAAGAAATTAATAACAATTAGAGCCCGGAAGCTTTCCAAACGAT
>Ga0209402_10002692_pt1 | contig 17496 bp, 22 predicted proteins | sample ArcticOcean_MG_C_3_FD_187437 | JGI IMG/M metagenome (GOLD analysis project Ga0209402, IMG submission 187437) | Marine microbial communities from western Arctic Ocean - ArcticOcean_MG_CB8_126 (SPAdes) (version 2) | ecosystem: Environmental > Aquatic > Marine > Oceanic | place: Arctic Ocean... | reverse complement strand
CCAATCCCGGCGTGCTCGAGATGATCATGTCGAACATCCGCAACCGATCTATCGGATTTGGCGACCTACGCTCGCAATATGCCTCGTGCGAAACCGCCGAACGCCGCCTCGACGCGCTGATCGAACGCTACGGCTTTGACACACTGACGGCGGGGATGGCGGAAATCGTCGCACGGGCAGAACAGATGACGCGAGCGCGCATCGCCGAATTTCCCGACGGCGACTACCATGCCCGCGACTGCCTCGATGGCGATGGCCTCTCTGAGGACAAAATCTGGGTCGACGTCAAAGTAACCATCCGCGGCAGCGATATCGTGGTCGATTTGAGCGATAGCAGTGACCAATCGTCGGGCGGTATGAACTGCTCCTATTCAGCCGCCGCCTCGGCAGTGCAGTATGCAATCAAGTCGATCACCGATCCGGAAAACCCGCCGAACGCCGGCAGCTATAAACCGATTACAGTCAAGACCCGCGCCGGCTCCTTGGTTGATGCGCAGAAGCCCGGCTCGATGATCGGTTTTGGCGATGTTTGCTACCGTGTCCTCGACGCTACCATGGCCGCGATCGCCGGCGCGATCGGCGATCGGGCAATCGCCAGCGGGTCGGGATCTACCGGTACCGCCGTGATCGCAGGTCGCCAACAACGGGCCAGTGGCGATCATTATTTCACCAGCCTCGAACTCTCCTCGGGCGCCTATGGCGCGCGGGCTACGCGCGACGGCATGAACGCTATCCGCTACGGCCCCGGCAACGCGGGCCATATTCCGATTGAAGCTGACGAGATTGAAAACCCGTTGTTCTTCGAAGCCTACGAGATCGTTCCAGACACCGGTGGCGCTGGCCAGTTTCGCGGCGGAAACGGTTTCGTTCGCGCCTTCCGCGTCGAGGCCGAACGGGCGCAGATCTGCCTATGTGCCGACCGCCATGACACGCCGCCGCCTGGCCTGTTCGGCGGTAAGCCGGGTTCTACATCGCGTTATATCCTTAACCCCGGCACTAACCGCGAGAAGGTTTTGGCGAGTAAGACACCCTATATCGATCTAGAACCAAACACCCTCGTGCGCGTGCAGTCGGCGGGCGGCGGCGGCTATGGCGACCCCCACGAACGCGATCCCGCTTTAATCGTTGAAGATCTCAAGAACGGCTATATCACCGCAGAGGGAGCTAAAGCTGATTATGGCTATACCTCTGTCACGAAGAATTAAATAATACCAAGCGTAATGGATTCGGCGGCCGACCTTCCGGGGGACAGCGCAAGATCCCACGATTTAGCCTAGCCCATCGGTCTATCGTCGGCTACTACGATTGACCATAACCGCCGCGCGCTCCGGAGAGCCAGAATATGACGAAGCTGACATCCGGAGAGATCGCCCGATACCACGACCAAGGATGGATTGTGCCCGATTACCGTGTGCCCGATGCCATGCTTCGTCACGCCCAAGACCGCGCGACGGCGATGATGGCGACGCGGCCAGACTATCGGGATCTTTATCCCGACATATTGGGCGCGGATATCACGTTCATCGAGATGGCGCGAGAACCCGATTTGGTGGTTGTGCTGGAACAAATCATTGGCCCAGACATCGCGCTTTGGACGGCGGGAATGTTCGGAAAGCCCGCCGGCGACGGCAAGGCGACACCCTGGCACCAAGACGGCGAGTACTGGCCCATCCGGCCTCTAAAAACGACTACGGTCTGGGTCGCACTGGATGCTTCGACACGGGGAAATGGGTGCCTGCGGGTTATTCCTGGGTCGCATAAGTATGGTCGTCTGTTCGGCCATCATGAGAACCTCGGAGAGAATCTTACCCTGCACCAAGAGATCAATTATGCCGAGTTCGATGAAACCACGGCCGTCGACATCAAATTGGAAGCCGGGCAGGTGTCGATCCATGACGTCTACCTGATCCATGGTTCGGCGCCGAACCAATCGGATAAACGCCGGGCCGGCATGACCTATCGTTACATGCCCGCATCGTGTCATTTCGACCGCGCGTTGGCCGCGCGTCAAGCCACGGACGACAAGATCCCAAACATCTCGAAGCGGCCGATATATCTGGTGCACGGCACCGGCGAAAGTGCTCCCAACACCTTTGATCCGGTGCCTAGCGCGATCAACGACGCAGCTTAGGCAGAGCGTCGTGCGCCCATTAACCGACTCGACGAATTTTCAAAGCGACGGAAACCAGATCCGGGTCCGAGCCGATGCCGACGGATATCTTCTGATCCGCGATCTTCTGCCATCGGCGCTTATCGAGGAGGTCGCGGCGGAGCTTGCCCTGACCATGGCCGAGGCGGGTTGGATACTGGCGGACGAGCCACTCTCGAAGGCCCTCGCCGATGTTTAAATTCTGCGTCGAACCGCAACCGCCCTTCATGGAAGTATTCTACAAGCAATTGTCGTTACGTTCGTTGCATGCCTTGAAGCATCACGAAAACCTGCTCGCGCGGTTCCAGACTCTGTTTGACGAGCCTGTGTTGTCTCCGCCGCATTTCGTCACGCGGCTCGCTTTCCCCTTCAAGGACAAGTTCGCATATCTCCCGCATTCAACCTAAACTCGACCGAGCCCCCCATCCTGGAGCATGCCATGGACCGCCTGGAATCGCTTATCGATTCAACCGACCTGCTGGGCAATGCGGCCGCGTTGCGTGAAAAGGCGTACGAGGATGGATATCTGTTTCTCCCCAACCTGCTCCCGCGCGAAGAAATCCAATCAATCCGGGCCGAGTTGTTGGAGATCTTGGCCAAGGCGGGCTGGATCGATATTTCGGCCCCACGCGAGGCCGCGATCGCCAATCTTGGCAGTTTTTGCGCCGAGCCGGACCCAAAATTCGTCGAGGTGTTCTATTCGCAACTACAGCTCCGCTCGATCAACGCCCTGGCGCATCATCCGGCCCTGGTCGGCCTGTTCGAGCAGGTTTTGGACGCCGAGGTCTTTATCCATCCCCGCTTGATCATGCGCAATATGTTCCCGAAAAAGACCGCCTTCACCACTCCGGCCCATCAGGATCATCCCCTGGTCCAGGGGCCACGCGACCATTGGGCCGCCTGGATCCCGTTTTGCGATTGCACCGAGGAAATGGGCGGTTACACTCTGGCCCCTGGGACCCATGGATCGGATTGGTACGAAACCGAACCGGCGCTGGGGATCGGTCAGATGGAGATCGTCGACCTGCCCGATCGCTGGGTACATGGCCCAACACGGATGGGCGACGTGATCATCCACCACACCATGCTGGTACATCGCGGCGTGCCGAACCGCTCGGACGTGATGCGGCTATCGATCGATTGCCGTTATCAACGCCGCCGCGACCCAGTGGTCGACCGGGCCCTGATGCCCAGTCTGCAGATGACCGATTGGGAACATCTCTACCAAGGCTGGGACGATGACGCGTTCAAGTATTACTGGAAAAACCTGGGTCTTGAGATCGAGCCGTTCGACCTCACCCCCTTCGACGACCGTGATACCAAGGCGATCACCATGGGCCGCGCAAAGGATGAACGCGCCCGAAGCGCTCTGGTCGGAGTGATCCACCGCCACCGCGACGCCGCCATGCGCGAGAAGGCGCGCGAGGCGCTAGCGGTGTTGGACGGAGGGTAGGTCAGTATCGATGCCGTCAAACGCCTGTGCGTTGGCAAGTGTCTTAGCTTCGATATATGGGCTGGTGCAATCCATCCATATTTCCAGCGAGGCGATGGCGAGAGTTTTGTGAGCGTACGGCCTGGGAGCTCTGTCGACATCCCGGTCGTCTCGGTATCATAAAAAATGTATTCTATTCATCGATTCTCAACCAATCCGGGCGGCTCGATCAGCACAATACGTAACTTCCGAAAAAATAGGAAAAGTAGGGACGCCCTACAAATTTTGGGCGGTGGTCAACCGCGCAGAGCCACGCCCCCTCTTGCTTCCACGGGAGCGATTAGGTGATTGGGATCAGAATCGAAAACCCCACAACCCATTGTAATAGCGGGTACGTTTGGTTGAGAGGGCACGCAACCGCTTTGGTAGACTCTCAAACTGAAAATCTTGGCCGAGATCGCTACGCGCTTGATGTCACCGTCTATTTACCATCCGAAAACTGTAGTGCAGCCTCATTCTCAGGTACTTCCATGTCTACCTAGATGACCGTCTTGAGGTCTGTGATATGGGTCTCTGTAAAGTAGATGGTTTGGTCAGTTTGAACAATAATCACTTCTAGCTCATTCCCCGAGCGCTCCATGAGCATCGCCATCATCATGTCCGACGATCCATTCGTGTGTTTGAACATAACAGCGTGATTGGGCGGCTTCTTCCTTGATCTCCTCTGGCCCTTCCGAAACGCTCCTAGTCCCTTCCTCCGTCTTTCACTCGAAATTCCGAGCCTCATTGCCCGGAAGACCGGTAACGGTCATTAGTCTCTTCCATTCGGTCAATAATTTTTCGCGTTGTTCGACTGGAACTTCCGAAAGTTTTTCCAAACCGTCGGGCGGATGATCTCAGGCGAAGAGTTGAAATAACGGAAGGGGTTTCTCATCCAGAGACGCGACGGACTGCCCTTCCCGCCATCAACTCGGCTTTCTTTGACAGCGCCAGAACGGCACCTTACTAGTGAGGGTGTTGCAGTTCTAAAATATTTTTCAAACGAATTCGGTTACATGGAATTCGAGAAGATGACCCGTTACGAAATCGAAAAAACCCGAGCGAAAAACTCTCAGGCAGGCCCCCCAAACCCGGAAATAATGTCTCGAATCAGTTTCGCATGCAATGTTTTCGTCGAGACCTGCCCCCTGGAGATTGGATGATCGCTAGGGGACAGGGTTCTCGCGTGCTAGAATATCAACCGCACACCAGCCACAATATAAACCGAGCTCTCCTCCTCTCCCTCGGCGCGAGCCAAGGTTGCGCTTTCACCAGAACGCCTTTCCCAATGAACACCGATATAAGGCGAAACGGCTCTGTCTATGAGGTCGTAACTCAGCCTCGCGCCAACCTCCACGGTCGAGCCAAAACCGCCCCTGCCGGTCTTCTCGTCGTCGTTCAAGGGGATATCAATCTCGAAACTCGGCGTGAGGATCAGACGGTTCGTAATCAGCGCCTCGTAGTTTACTTCGAACCGCAGTGACGGATATTCCAAGATGATTAAGTCCATATCCAAATCGCGGCATTTTACCCCGCATTTCCCCGGTGGGCGGTCTTATTGACCCCTTATGAGTGGCATGGCTCCCGCCTGCCCCCTCCGCAGAGACCCAGAGTTATCATGATTGGATGACCAGGCACTGATGCACAAACTGATGTACAAAATGTGCCTCTTGGAATGAGCCCACGTGATGGCGCTATTTGGTGACCAGCGGCCAGGTATCGCGAAACGGCTGTTTCATTGCCCAGGCGACAAGATCCAGTCTGTCCTGGCCATAGAACATGTCGCCATCGACGAAATAAGTTGGAGAGCCGGGCACGCCCCGGGCGATGGCTTCATCGGTGTTGGTGGCGTATGCCGCGTTCACGTCCAGCGTATCGGCGAGATCGAGCCAGGCTTGGCCATCCAACCCCACATCACCCGCGATCCGTAGCAGCGCGGCAGGATCGGCGAGATCGGCGCCCTCACCCCAATGGGCTTCCAGCATCCGATGCGCCAGGCGATCGACATTCTGGCCCGTACCCATCGCCGCGATCAGCAGTTTATTCGAAAGATCCGGCGAATGATGGTGGTTCGAAGGGCGACCCGGCATGATCACGCCGCGAAACTCAGCCCAACGCTCCATCTCACGGCGGAAGAAATGGTCTCGTTGTTTCACCGAGCGTTCCCGGAAGGCAGTACTCCCATAACCTTCCATGGCCCGATTGAGGTCGACAGGCTTGTGTACGATCGAACGCCCCGCCGCCGCGGCGATCTCTATGAGCGCCGCCGAGCCCAGATAGGCATAGGCAGAATGCGCGGAATAAAAATATTCAACCTCAGACATGGCGCTTTCCCATCGAGATAATTACCATTTCACGCGCGGGCGCCCTCGGGAGTGATGGTCGATACACGGCGCGTGCGCCTAATGTGCGGTTGAGAAATGATGCGCGCCGCCAAAAAAGCACGGAAAGGATGCTGATCATGCGTATAGGAGTCTCGCTTCCGATCAGGAAACTCGGCGGCGATATTGATGCCATCACGGCTTTCGCTCAAGCGGTCGAGGAACTTGCGCTGATACATCTTAGTCGAAAATCCCGACTAAGATGTTCCGAACTAGAAGATTGTGTCTCGGATCAATATCATACGCAACCTGTTTTCAGCTGACGGTCGCCCGAAGGCAGATCCGGTCTTTAGTGGGTCGATTACATCTACAAGGCGTTGCGCCGTCATCGGTCGACAAGTGAGCGTGGGCCGGACCCGAACCGGGAACATCGTCCGCATAAGCTATCGGGACACGATTGCGCCAGCCCGGCAGGGCACCATGCAGGTCAACCTGTCGCTGCACAGCAAAAACCGATCTCCCGGGCAAACGTCGATCTTGCGGGCCTACGGCGGGGCTTCGCTGGGCATACCGACGTATCGGGTTCCCGATGCTTGCCGGTCATGGTTGGTGGTCTCCAACCCCAAGATGTTGCAAGCAGGGAATTTCAGATTTCCCGGTCAAATGATTTTGCAACCCCGGGAGTTTACCACAAGCGCCGGTGCCGAAGTCATGCCGCGGAACGTCTCTCGGTCGAAAGCAACGGTTGCTTTAAGTGGCGCGGCAGCGCGAAATGTTGCTGTATGTCGGGCACAGGCGGGCAGGTGGCCGTCGACGCAGTCTTACGACAGCCGTCGCCACGGCGGCCAAATGGCGAGGGCCGCCGACTGGAGAGCCGCGCGGATGAGTGATGACGAAACGCCGCCGATCTTCGCGGATAAGCACTATGAATCGCCTTCGGTGTTCACCCCCGAGAGCTTGCTTCGCGAGGCACGTCGTCAGAAATCGACCTCGATCCAATCGGTGCCAGAGGTCTGTCTGCTTGATCCGGACGGCGATATCGTCCGCCGGTTACAGGCCGAAGGGCGGGCCCGGCGCCATGACGGCTGGGTCTGCTATCACACCGATCTCCATGTCTTTGAAGAAGCCGGACTGACGATCGGCGTCGTCGGCTGTGTGGTCGGCGCCTCTTTTGCCGTTTTGGTGGCAGAAGAATTGTTCGCCTCAGGCTGCGCGTTGTTGCTCAGCCTGACTTCGGCCGGGCAGATCACGCCGGTTCAAGCGCCACCCTATTTCATATTGATCGACCGGGCACTGCGAGACGAAGGCACCAGCTATCACTACCTGCCGCCAGCGCGTTACAGCGACGCGCCAGGAGCCTTGATCGATAATCTTGAGGGAGCTTTTGACGATACCGGCATTGCCATGCTGCGCGGCGCGACCTGGACGACCGACGCCCCGTTTCGCGAAACTGAGGAGGCGATCCTATCCATGCGCCAGCGCGGCCTACTCGCCGTCGAGATGGAAGCTGCCGCGCTCTATGCCTTCGCCAAAGCGCGGGGCCGGGCCGTGGTCTGTTTCGCTCATGTTACAAACCAGATGGGCCAGGTCGAAGGGGATTTCGAAAAAGGCCATGCGGATGGCGCGACCGACGCCCTAAGCGTCGTGGTCACGGCAGCCAAGCGCCACCTTGGCATTGACTGAAAAGCCATCTGGATAATCGAAACATTCTCGCTGTGGGCAAAGGCAGTTGAGGCGGATTCACGCGCAGCTAGTCGGTGCACCGCACATGGAACCTGTCGTAGACGTCGCACCGACGCTGTTGCCCTTTATGAGCGTACAAAAAACAGTTCTCCCCCCGGCAGTTGATCGCCGTAAGGCCGTCTCCGCCATCGCCACCAAACGCGGCATCACTCGCCTTATTGATCAGGAACGCACCGCAGATCATTGCGACGGCAATTACGAAAGCTGGTTGATGGCGCCAGCTTGTCCGATATGATCGGCTATAAAATGGGAATCCACATCGGGGAGCGGTGGGGTGTTTTGCTTGCCGGCACACCCTCGCGGGTGGTTGTCGCGCCTCATCTCAAAAAATCCGTTAAAAAGGGATGAAGGTTAGCCAAATATTTCTGAAAAACGTTCACGGAAATCGAGCGCTTGCACCCAGTCTGGTGTCACGGAAATGCGGGCCATTTGGGTGGTATAGGTGCTGACCCAATCTATCCATTGCTGCCCTTTTTGATTGCCATAATACCGGTGTGCACATTCGACGTATTCAACTGGTATCCCATCAATCACTTCAATTTCTGCTAGTCCCCGTATACGCAGAGACTCATAAGGAATCATTTCACTATCAATAGATAATGCGACACGTGGATGCTTGCGTATTGCCTTTACCTTGAAGGACCCCGCACCGCCACAGAGAAGAATTTTTGAATGCCGCCAAAGGAACCAGATCGGAACAACGTGGGGATCTCCATTGGGGCCAACGAATGCGAGGCGTGCTGGAATTTTTGACCTGAGAAGGCGTTGTGCCACCGACGTGCCTAGTTCTGGACTCATAATATTCACTACTCCTAGCTCAACGCGGGTTCGTTCAACTCAGACCGTGGATATTGCCCCAATCCAACCAAGCCAGCAATCGGCGTTCGTGGCCGGCCCGCTAGTCTTCATGGCGAAGCTCGAGCGTTGAGTGACGCGAATTGCATGTCGAACTGATCCGAGACATAATTTTCGAGTTGGGAAGACCCAACGTGGAGAATCCCGGCTTAAACCGCCCTTCAGAGTGGCGGGCGGAAAAATCAGAGAATTGGGGAGCAGTTTCATGAAGAAATTCAATCGATTCCTATTATCCGGCGTGGTCGCCGCGACCGGCGCGATGGTTTTCGCGCAGGCGGATGTACACGCCGCCGACAAACCGGCGATCGAGGTTATCACCCACGCAGGCGCGGGCGGGGGCACCGACGTCAACTCGCGGATGATGATGCTGCGCGGCCGTCGTACCTTGAAGCAGGACATGGTTGTGGTGAACAAGCGGGGCGGCGGTGGTGCTGCCGCGATGAACTACTTCATGAGCCGGCCCGCCGATGGCAATACCATCATGACCTTCACGGTCGGGCACGCCATCACCATGGGCAAGGGCAAGACCAAGCTCAAGCTCGAGGACATGGCTCCGCTGGCGCGCGGCACCAACGACCCTCAAATCCTGATGGTCAATTGTAAGACTAGTCCCTACAAGACGCCGGAAGATTTCGTCGCCGGCATGAAAAATGGCGACAAGATCAAATTCGGCGGGACCCAGGTCGGGACTATCGATCACATCACCGTCTTCCTCTGGGCCAAGCGCCTTGGTCAACCGATGCCTACGTATATTCCCTTCAAGGGTGGCGGGGAATTGGCGACGCAGCTGGTCGCGGGGTCCGTTGATGTTGGTACCCTGAACCTGTCCGAGGCGGCAGCGCCAGTCGAGGCGGGTGACATCTGCCCGTTGGTCATCCTAGCCGATGCGGGCATGGCCCCGATCCCGAAAGCCAAGACCGCCAAGGAAATGGGTATCGACCTGGTGCTCTCGACGACGCGTGGCTTCGTGACTCATGCCGGTGTTAGCACCGAGCGGCGGGCCGAGCTCGAAAAGGGCATGGCCAAAGCGATGAAGCATTCAATGTATCAGGCCTATCTCGCCAATTCCGGCCTGGACGAGACGTCTCCGCAAAATTCGGGGCCATGGGGTGAGCAGATCAAGGCGATGATCAGTGAATTTGGTCCCGCCCTTAAGGAAATGGGCCTGGTCAAGTAAGGCTCATGTCAACGCAAGGAGACGGTGCTTCCCCCGGGGAGCACCGTCCACCGGCCGCGCGGGTTTTCCTAGTTCCGGCGATCATTACGGTATTCTCGTTTGCCGTGATCTGGGCGGCGCTGCAGCTTGAAATTTCGCCACCGATGATTGTCGGCGACAGTATGCAACCGCGCGCCTTTCCGATGTTTCTAATGTTGATCAACCTGGGGTTAACTGGGTTTCTGGCGTTCCAATACGTAAAGTCTCCGCCAAAGTCGAAACAACGGATAGGCATTCCCGCATGGGGTTCGTTGGGGCTGTTCGTGATTTTCTACGGTGTCACGGTTTATGTCGACATGATGATCGCGATCGCCGTGGTGATGTTCGCGATGTGCCTATTGTGGGGCGAGCGACGAGTCCATGTCGCTGGAGCCGTGGCGCTGGCCACGCCGATCACGATCTTCTTTCTTTTTGATCTGGTCTTAAGGGTTCGCTTTCCGCGTGGCCTCTTGACCAACTGGTATTACGGGTAATCGGTGGCTCCATGATCGAAGCGCTTCAGGCGATGGGGTCGGTGATGCTCGATCCCTATCTTATCTTTCTGATTCTGGCGACCACGGTCCTTGGCGTGATCATCGGGGTGCTGCCGGGCTTGGGCGCGACCACTGGCGCCGCGTTGCTGTTGCCGTTCACCTTGACCATGGAGCCGGTCCACGCGATCGCGGTGCTGGCGACGATCTATGTCTCCGCGACCTTCGCCGGCTCGATCACCGCAATCCTGATCAATACACCCGGCACGTCCGCCGCCGCCGCCACGACTTTCGACGGTTATCCGCTCGCCCAGCGCGGTGAGGCCGGCCGAGCCCTTGGAATAGCGGTTGTCTCTAGCACGATTGGCGGAGTGTTTTCGGTGATCGTCCTTTGTATCGCCGCCCCGATGTTAGCGCGGGTCGCCTATGAGTTTCGCCCGCCGGAATACTTCGCGCTCACGCTTTTCGGCTTATCGATGCTCGCCACCATTAGCGCCGGCGGCACGATCCGAAATTTGATGGGTGGTGTCTTCGGCGTGTGGCTGGCGACGATTGGCGCCGAACCGACCACCGGCATCGAGCGCTTCATGTTCGGCAATTATGAACTCTACGAGGGCCTGGCCTTCGTCCCGGTGTTCATCGGCCTGTTCGCTATGTCCGAATTGCTGGTGCAATCAAGACGGGTCAACGAGGTGGTTGACGCGATCGGCCTGAAAGCCGTGAAACTGCCCAGCCGGGAAGATTACAAGCGCATATGGAAGACCGTGCTTCGGTCCTGCGGGATAGGTACTTTCATCGGTGTGCTTCCGGCGGAGGGGGCGACCGTTGCCTCGATGATTGGCTATGCCGAGGCCAAGCGATGGTCGAAGCACAAGGAAGAGTTCGGCAAGGGCTCAATCGAAGGTATCGCCGGTGCCGAGGCAGCCAACAACGCGGCCACGGGCGGCGCCATGGTGCCGACCATGGTGCTCGGCATCCCAGGCAGTGGGACGACGGCGGTGATCCTGGTTGGCCTGATGGTGCATGGGCTTAGGCCCGGCCCGTATCTGTTCACCGAGCAGGTCGATAAGGTCTATCAGATCTTCGGCGCGATGTTGTTGGCCAATCTGATGTTTATGGTTATGGGGCTCTATGCCGCCAAGCTGTTCGCGCGTATTTCCCTGGTGCCGTTACAAATTCTCTGGCCGATTGTTTTTGCCCTCGCTGTGATTGGCGCTTACGCCCTCAGTTCCTCGCTGCTGGATGTTTGGATCGTGTTGATTTTCGGGGTTGTCGGGTTCTTGGCCAGGCGCCATGGTTTCGCCGTCGCCCCGATCGCCGTTGGTCTGATTCTCGGCGAGATGGTCGAGACAAACTTTCAGAACTCGTTGAAGATGTTCGATGGTGAATGGTGGCTGATACTCACCCAGCCGCTTGCCGCGATGTTTCTGGTATTCGCATTCATGGGTTTGTTCGGGCCGGCGATTCTTTCCAAGATATCAAAAAAATCAACCTGACATCCGGCGGTCGGGTAAGTGCAAGGCCTGGATAGTTCAGGCTCATAATGCAGGTGCAATATGAAAGGCAAGCAGCACAATCCAAACGGCGAGACCCGCGACGCGGTCCATTTGATGACTAGCCGTGGCGCGACGCAATCGATGGCTGCCGCCGCCCTTGGCATCGAGGAGAAATGCCTCCGTCGCCATTACCGGGACGAGCTTGATGGGGGCGTTGTCCAGGCCGATAGGCCGTGGCTGGCAATTTGTTCCGCATCGCCACCAGCGAAGACCCAGGCGCTGTCACTGCCGCGATCTTCTGGTTGAAAACTCGAGCCGGTTGGCGCGAAGCGGACCGCCGCGTCGAAGTGGCAACGTATCAACCTATCACGATCCGGTGGGCGACCGAGGCTGATGCGGCTTAGGTCTTTTAGGTCATAAAATTAAGCACACATTCCTTGGTTTCCAGACTGAAGCTCTTGTCGTCCTTGAGGTAATGGACCCAGAAATCAGGCGGCCAGCATAATGAGAGCGGTGCAAATCAAGAGCGCATAGGTGACCATTTTGAACCAGTCAGCCGGTGCAATCCAAAACAAATACTGCCCCAAATAAACCCCAACGGTGAAGATCGCTGCCAACAGGGCGGCGCGCATTACGATCGTGGAATTGTAGGCGCCATACGGCTTTAACACGATCAGGTAGACCGTGATGGTGCAATAAATCGCTGCCAGGACGTTCGCTCTAATGGCAGCTAGGGCGAGGCTGGAATTATGTAGATATATGGCGGAGAGAGGAAAGGCGGGCACGCCAAAACAATTCGCTCATCGCACCATCCAGAGAGCCGGTGGCCACGCCGACCAGGGTCCGCCTCTTCCCCGTATATCTGTAGCCGAACATCATGATGATGGTTATGAATGGAGAATCCCGCGTTACTATAGGTATCATAACAGGCTTGGCTGGTTCGCAAGGTAAATTGCCGACTGGATTGAATAATGGCTGGATGTTGCGGACATGATGATGTCGCCTTCGCCGGAATGTCGGCAGCCTATCGCCGCGTGCTGTGGCTGGTCATTGCCATAAACGCGGTGATGTTTATCATCGAGACGCTTGCCGGGCATCGGGCTGAATCCCAGGCTTTGAAAGCTGACGCACTGGATTTTCTTGCCGATAGCGTGACCTACGGGATCAGCCTGTGGGTGATTGGCAAGGCTGGTCGGACCCGGGCTCTGGCGGCGTTGGCAAAGGGCGTGTCCCTGGCGTTGATGGGATTCTGGGTGCTTGGGTCAACCGCCTATCAGGTGCTGGCGCTTGGAATGCCGGAAGCGACGATGATGGGGGCGATAGGTCTATTGGCCTGCGCCGCCAATCTGGCGAGTGTGTTGCTGCTCGTTCGCTACAAGGACGGTGACGCTAATGTGCGTTCGGTCTGGCTGTGCAGTCGTAATGATGCGATCGGGAATCTCGCCGTGGTTGGGGCGGCGGGCCTGGTGTGGACCTTCAACTCCGGCATTCCCGATCTGGTGGTCGCTGGGGCGATGGCCGGGCTGTTCTGTTGGTCGGCCCGCGAAATCATTCGCCGGGCGCTTGGCGAATTGCGCCTTCAAGCCGCTGCAGCGCACGAGACTTAGCGGCCCGACTTAGGATCTCCATTTTTCAAGAAAGTCGCGAGAGAGGGTAACGTCGATGGGGGGACGGCACACGCGGGTGGCGCTCGGCATTGATTTTACCCGATGATACCCGCCCCCTTTTTATAGCTGGACAAGTCAACACCCTAGCTCCATCAACATTAATGGGGGCGCCGATCTAGAATCACGACCTTGCTGCCAAGCGAACGGCCCCTGCCGCCCTCGACGCGGTCCAACGCCTCGCCCACGAGTGGCTGGCGCGTATTACAAGAATTGTGGTTTTTCTACCCTGATATGACCGTCTATAAAAAGGGCGGTGGTGTCGGCGGCGTGATTTTAGTTAACCTCGCCTCACCACTCCCGCTAGGCCTGGCTCCTGCGCAAGGCTAACACCGCCTCGATGCGCAAATACTTCTCCAACGCGATGTTGCCTTTCTCGCAGGCGGTCAACCATTTGGTCACGACCCGTAGGGCGGCGCTGGAGGTCTTCTGAAGCTCCAGATAGGGGCCAGCGGTCATGCTTATAGGTGCGGTTACGCTCGCCAGGTGGCGTACCAGAGCCCTTGGCGCTGCCATGCATGCGGCATCGCCGGGAGCCGGTCACCGCGGGAGGGTCAATCGGGCCTTGGCCTCGAGGCTCAACGCACCGCGGCAATCGATTGACTGAACGGCGGAAGCTACGAATTGATCGCGGAGTTCACCGAGATGGAGACCGGCACCAGCAAAAAGCTGAGGCCCGAATTGGCGGCGGCGAAGAAGGCTGGCGCGACGCTGGTCATTGCCAAGCTGGATCGCCTGGTGCGGAACGTGGCATTTGTCTCGAAGCTGATGGAGACAAAGATCGAGTTCGTGGCGGTGGACATGCCGACGGTCAATCGCCTGACGATCCACATCATCGCCGCAATGGCCGACCACGGAGCCGAGATGATCAGCGCGCTGACGACCTTGTCGCCGTGGTCGACGGAATCCGCCGCGCCGGGGCGACTACACTTCAGTTGATCGCCGATGCGCTAAACGCTCGCGGAATTCCGACGGCCCGCGGTGGCCAGTGGTATCCGGCGACGGTCAGGGGCGCGGTGACGCGTGCTGGTCGCGTTGCATCTTGAAACAATCCATTGATGGCGCCGTGGATAATTCCAAGGGTAAAACTAAAAATGGGTAAAGGTTAAGCCCCCGCTATCGCGGGAGCATCCGGGCAAAACGGAAACCGAAGCTGCTGTTCCGGAAGGTGGCCAAGGTAATCTGCCGGGTCGACTAACCGTCTGTCGGAGCCGCGAAGACCGATGACTCACCAATTGTTCGTCACCCCAGACCTATCCAGCACCGCGCCTCCGGCAATCGCCGACGGAATGGGTGGCGCCCTGCGGCAAGAAACCAGCGGGGGCCGAGAATTAGGAGGCTTGTTTTACGTCCGGAGTGCCCGACCCGACATCCGGGACGTAGGCTGTCGAGGTAAAATGCTCTGTTCCCCCCGAGGCGAACTTCAAACCCGCCTTCAGCACCGCATCGTCATCAACTTTTTCCAGTGGCACGTAATAGCGGTCATCGTCCCGGTTCACCGTGTCGTTGGAAACCGCATTGTAGCAGGCAAGAAAGGTCCAGCGGCGTCGATCGGAAAGGTTCTGCGCCGAGCGATGAAGGGTATTGGCGTGGAAAATCACCGCGTCGCCAGGATCAAGCTCGCAATGGACGATGTCGTGGTGCTTGAGAATATGTTCCATGCGGGCCGGGTCGGCGCCGTTCTGCTTGTCACTGAACGGTACATGATCAATCCGCCCGAGCTTGTGCGAGCCGCGCACGATCTGCAGACAACCATTGTCCCGATCGCTTCGGTCCAAGGCAATCATATAGCTCAGCATATCCGGCCGGAGGCAGCCGTTATGGTACCAATAACCATAGTCCTGATGCCATTCCCAGGCGCCGCCGACATGCGGGGCCTTGGCGGTCAATTTAGACTGGAAATGATAGACCGGCTCGCCGATCAGCGCCTCGGCGGTGTCCACCACCCGGCGGCTACGGGCGGCCAAGCCATAAACGCTGTCGCCGGCCCGGTTCCACAGCGATATTCGCGTGCCGAGCCCATCGGCGTCGGCCCGAAGCAGTGAATGCGCGGCAATCGCCGGGTCCTGTTCCATCGCCGTGCGCAGCAATGCCACTTCGGCCGGATCAAACAGGCTGCGGACGAACACCAGGCCATCCTGGTGATACCTTTGAATTTGCTCCGGGCTCAAGACGGAAGGCATGACCATTCTCCATCGCCGGGGTGGCCCTAGCGTCGATGTTTCCTCGTTTTATCCCGAACGGGCAAAACCGGAACATGGTGGCATCATAATCCCAATCCCCCAGATCGTGATCAAAAATTCGATGAGATCTTGAATTTCGGAATTTCCTTAAGCCCTCGCGGCATGGTTCCAATGGATAGCTCGGTCGGTCCCACCCATCGTATCCAGGAAGTCAGAGGCGCGGATTGCCCTCAATCAGGTCTAATCTAATTCCTATTAATTATTGGTGTTCAGTGCGTTCACCATCCCAACGGATACGTCCTCGCTAAGGTGATCGTTACCGCGATCACCGCTGGTAAGGTTATCTGGGGGTGTCGTTTTTCAAGTCAAGTTGAGATCTGCGCTTGGAGATACCCCAGTGTCCGCCGTCAGCGCCTTTGAGACAGATTAAGGGTTTTGCACACGGGAGGATTTTGGTCTCATCGCAGTGACCGTAGGGAACGAAGATGAGAGCAAAATCGTCAAGCCATAAGGCCCCCGCCGAGCGGGTTGTTAAGGACATTCGGCGAGCCACTCGGAAGCAGTATTCCGCCGAGGACAAAATCCGGATCGTATTGGATGGGTTGCGCGGCGAGGACAGTATCGCCGAGCTGTGCCGGCGCGAGGGTATCGCGCAATCATTGTACTACGTCTGGTCGAAGGAGTTCCTGGAAGCCGGCAAGCGCCGGCTGGCCGGCGACACGTCCCGGGCGGCGACCACGGACGAGGTCAAGGATCTGCGGCGCGAAGCCGTCGCCCTGAAAGAGGTCGTCGCCGAGCAAACCCTTGAATTACGCCTCCTCAAAAAAAGCATGATCGCGGGTGGGGGAGAAGAGGTATGAGGTACCCCGCATCCGAGAAGATCGAGATTATCCGGTTGGTTGAGCAGTCGGCCTTGTCGGCGCGCAAGACGTTGGAGCGGCTCGGGGTGCCGCGCGCCACCTTCTACCGCTGGTATGACCAGTACCGGACCGGTGGCCCAGAAGCCTTGGAAGATCGACCCTCCCGGCCAAGCCGCGTCTGGATCGTATCCCCGAGGAGATCCGAAGCCGGATCGTCGAGCTGGCTCTGGAGCAGACGGAGCTATCGCCTCGTGAACTGGCGGTGCGGTTCACCGACACCCAAGGCTACTTCGTATCCGAAGCAACGGTTTACCGGCTCCTCAAAGCGCATGACCTGATTACCAGCCCCGCCTTCATCGTGATCAAGGCCGCCAACGAGTTCCGTGACAAGACGACCGCGCCGAACGAGATGTGGCAGACCGACTTCACCTATCTGAAGATCATCGGCTGGGGCTGGCATTATCTCTCCACGATCCTCGATGACTTCTCGCGCTATGTCATCGCCTGGAAGCTCTGCACGACGATGAAGGCCGAAGACGTCACCGACACCTTGGAAATGGCGTTGATGGCATCGGGCTGTGACCAAGCCCATGTCCGGCACCGGCCACGTCTGTTGTCGGACAACGGGTCGAGCTACATCTCCGGCGATCTCGCCGAATGGCTCGATGCCAAGAACATGACCCACGTTCGAGGCGCGCCCTATCATCCCCAAACCCAGGGCAAGATTGAGCGGTGGCATCAAACCCTGAAGAACCGGATCTTGTTGGAGAATTACTATCTACCCGGCGATCTCGAAGCCCAGATCGGCCACTTCATCGAGCATTATAATCACCATCGATATCACGAGAGTCTGGAGAACCTGACCCCGGCGGATGTTTACTTCGGCAGAGGCCGGGAGATCCTTAACGAGCGCGAGCGCATCAAACGACAGACCCTCGAACACCGGCGCTTGCAACACCGCAAAATCGCCGCATAGTATCAACCAACCAGATGGGCCAAATCCTTCGCTATATCTCAGCCCCACCGGTCCCAAATGTTACGACGACGCCCAACCTTGGTAAGCCAGGT
>Ga0209402_10002689_pt1 | contig 17515 bp, 14 predicted proteins | sample ArcticOcean_MG_C_3_FD_187437 | JGI IMG/M metagenome (GOLD analysis project Ga0209402, IMG submission 187437) | Marine microbial communities from western Arctic Ocean - ArcticOcean_MG_CB8_126 (SPAdes) (version 2) | ecosystem: Environmental > Aquatic > Marine > Oceanic | place: Arctic Ocean... | reverse complement strand
CCACCATCAGTGGGATGAGAGACTGCATCCAGGTGGACGCACCGCCCGGATTTGATGTCGTCGACATAGGACGAAAATAATCTTTTCCCGTCTCATCCTGCCAGGTATTCTGGTCAATCATATATGAATATTCAGGCATCACCTGCTTCATATACTCAGGGCCCTGTTGGAACTGGTAAATTGATACGGAACCCATAATAATCCCGATAACAGCAAAACCCCAGATCCATTGACGGAGTTGTTGGATAGACGTAAGGTAATGATAGGCAAAAAAATAAAGGGGAATCATAAAAATATGCATTTTCAAGGCAGCGATACTGGCAAAATAACTATACCCGTTAGGATGAAATATTTGAATAGAACAGATAAAGACAAAAATGAAAATAGGGATCCCTAACGGTGCCGACGTGTTATGTATACTCGGTGCAAAAAAGCGACGGATAAGCCATCCGAAGCAAATCACTCCGAGCATAATGTCCACGGTTACATGAATAATAGGATTAAATCCGGTCTTGTATTTAAGAAGGCCCGCGACTGACGCAAATGCAAACATCAATATAATAGATCGATGATAATTACTCGATAGAAGAATGGGGATACCGATCAAATATCCCAGGATCAGACTGATCTGGGTAGAAAAAATAACTTCCTCTTGGATAACCAGATAAATAATCACAACACCAATGACAAATAGGAGCATAACTATCACACCGCGGGCGGCTGGATTATCAACCGCAAGCAACTGTCGAGGCGTATGGTCTATCTCCTGTGGAGGTAAAACGGTCATTCAATCAATCCTTTTTGGTACTTTTAATGATGATGTCGTACGGTCTAAATAAGTCTTTACGATACCTGAAGAACCACCGTTCAATATAACATAGGAACAGAACCGGGGGAGGAAATCCAAGTTTGTTCTCAAATAGGGCGATCAGATGTAGCACACTGCGCGACATCCATAGAAGGCAATAATCCCAACTATGGATGTTCATCGAGCAGCCATCCAGAAGCTCTTTCATCTGGTGATAGGTATACCCCTCATGAACATGCGCACCATCATAACGGGGCGCAGGAGGCACCGGCACACTGATGATCAATTGTCCACCTGATGGCAGTATACGTACCAGTTCTTGCAGGCCCTGCTCATCGCTTGGTAGATGTTCAATAACTTCGGTACAGAGTACGGTATCACAGACACCTGCCTTGAAGGGTAAATGCTCTGCAGACCCTTGAACCAGGGAAATATTGGTTAGGCCGTTACGCTTTTTGTAATCAGCGAGATAAGCGATATGATCTGATCTGATCTCCAGAGCGACAACCTGTCTGAACCGAGGTTGAAGCGAGTCAAAGGTGTACATTCCGCGACCAACACCGACATCAATCGCCCGATCGCCGCGATCGGGAAGAAAGGTATCGACAATAGGTTTTTGGACTACCCTCCGAACGGTATCTCCTGTCGCGAAAATTCGCCTGACAAAACGACGGAGCCATAAAGGCTGTAATAATTTATCTTTCAGCGCCGGGTCCATAATGATTCCGATAAACCTTTAATGTGCTTCGAGCGATGGATTCCCAGGCGTACTTTGAGGCATATAAAGTTCGTGCTCCAATCCGTAGACGTGTACGTTCATCCTGATTCTGTAACAACCCGATGATATGCTGGCCAAGCGCATGTTCGTCATCGACTTCGAAAAGAAGAATATTTTTACCATGCTCAAAATCAGATGTAGTATCTTTGCCGTAGGTCGAGATAATCGGCAAACCATGCGCGAGAGCTGTCGTCAGAGAACTCTTCCGCCCGCTAGCTCCGCGCAGGTCCGTCATTACATATATATCTACCAGAGCAAGCCAGCGTGATACGGTTGCTGAAGTGCCAAAACCAGTCCATATAATATATGATTCTAATTCCAGATCAGCAATGTCCTTTTTTAATTGCTGATAATAGGCATGGTCTTCTTCGTAAGCACCGATCAACATAACTCGGATACGATGTCCCATATCTAACAAGTGCCGGGCCGCCCTGAAAAGAATGTTGTAATGACGATCAGTGTGCAATGTGCCGAAACTGCCGACAACCCATTCATCAGGTTGGATATTTAAACGGGTCCGTTCCGCCTGCTGTTCGGATGAGGTAGCAGAGGCCACGGTTATGCCTGTGCCCACAGGAATAAAGTACAGACGACGTCGAAGCCAGGGATATAAGGAAGACAACCGCTGTACCCGATTAGGCACGGTTACTATTATGGCTGATCCACCTTGCAGAAGCACGGTATCTTTAATTCGGTCATACATTCCGACGAGTATATTTCGAACCCCATGTAGTATGGGCGTATAGATTTCATGGAAAGTGACAAATACCGGGCGACCATATAGACCACGTAGAAGCCAGGGCAGACAGTTAACCATAATAGTACGCCGTCCATAATATCCCGGTGTATACTGCAGATGAACGATATCATAGGCTTCATTCTTTATTTCAGAGAGTAATAACCGTAATGCGGACATATTCCAGGAAACAACATGGGCTTTTACATGTACGTTTGAATCGTAAGTGTATGGGATAGAGCGATGGGTCGTCAGGATGGTTACTTCATGGTCTTCAGCCTCAAGCATCCGGGCAAGCTGATCGGTGTAATCTCCTACACCGCAAACGTCAGGAGGATGTGTGGCCGCAATCAGGCAGATTTTCACAACGTATTTCACCGCATATCGAAAGGATGATTTTTATAAAAAATAAGATAGTCCATGGCATCGCCAGGTCAACCAAGTGAGTATAATATATGATCCAGTGAATGTCCACCAATTCACGTTAAGTATCTACAAAACCCTTGACAGGGCGCACATAAAAATCATATTGGCACAGATTTGAAGAGATTGAACGGAACCGTTATAGACCTCATGCAATTCTTGGTCCGTGCAGAGCAGATTGATTGATCCCGAAGCCAACTTCAAGACTAAAATGATGAAGAGGGATGTGTGATCCGGCTATATCAAACACATTGGTTCTTTCTATCTCACTGCTTATGAATATTCTTTATACGATAACGCGTTACTGGCCTGCCATCGGTGGTGCCGAGACCCATGTACGCCAAGTTGCTTCAGCCCTCGCGTCTCGACATACCGTACAAATTGCCGCACATACTAACCGTCAGCAAGTTGATCCGATACGTATTTCCACCATTGACGCGTTGCAATCGGATGTCTATAGCGATGGAGCCACACACATCCAACTGCTGGGCGTTACCTCTACAGAACGTATGTGGATACGTCCCGCTGTTCGACTTTATCAATATCCGAGGACTAAAAAACTGGGGTATTGGCTCTATGCATCTGTATTCGCCAAGAAGCTGTCTCAGTTAGTCCGCGAACGCCAGATCGATCTTATTCATAACGTACTGGTAGGCACCGAGTATCTGAGTCATGTTTCGTGCCAGGTCGCCCGCCATCATGGCATTCCGTTCGTGATCACGCCACTGGTCCATGAGGGCCTTTGGGGTGACAGCGATTTTTTTTTACAGGTATACCGGCAAGCAGATGCCGTCATTGCACTGCTTAATGAGGAACGCCGGTTTTATCTTGAATCAGGCATCCCTTCTAAAAATATACATGTAATCGGTGTAAGCCCGGTTCTGACCGAAAACTATGACGCCTCATTTTTTAAAAAACGGGGTATAAAGGGGAAGACCGTCCTATTCGTAGGTCGCCAGATTCAAAGTAAAGGATATTATGAGTTACTGTCTTCAGCTGCACAGACATGGGCCCGGCATCCGGATGTTCATTTTATCTTTGTTGGACCGAATGAAGAGGCCAACAGCGTATTTACCCAGTTTAATGATCCGCGTATCATCAATTTAGGCCGTGTATCGGACGAAGAAAAAACCAGTGCTCTGGCCGCCTGTGATATTTTCTGCTTACCTTCGAACAGTGAAATCATGCCCACAGTAATTTTGGAAGCCTGGCACTTCGGAAAGCCTGTCATAGGGGGTAGCATCGCAACCCTTCAGGAATTGATTCAAAATGGGGAAAACGGGCTCATTGTCCGTCAGGATCCTCAGGATATTTCCTCAGCTATTATCAACCTGCTCGATGACCCGGTGAGATCGCAACAGATGGGGATGTCCGGCAGGCAAAAGGTACAACAGTATTATGGTATCGAACAGGTATCAACGCAATTAGAAGCGGTGTATCATAACCTGACAGGGAAAGGATAATCATTGAAAGTAAGCGGGCAGAAAATATTGGTAACCGGTGCCGCCGGATTTATAGGGAGCCATGTCGCGGAAATTCTTGTTCATTGCGGTGCAAGGGTTACCCTGTTGGATAGAACATTTGAAAAAGAAAATGTGTGGCCTGCCGACTTGGCCGATTCATTTCGAACCATTGAAATGGATATCCGAAAAGATAGCTTTGGTACTCACCTGATTACCGAACAATATGCTGCTATCGTGCATCTTGCGGGACCCGCATCCGTGTTGCTCTCGGTCAAAGAGCCTTACAGTGACTTTGAAAATTCCCTGCTTACAACGATGAAACTTTTGGAAACCCTTCGAACAAAATGCAAAGAAACGCGTTTGATTGTTGCCTCCTCCGCTGCAGTATACGGTAATCCGGTATCGCTTCCCACATCGGAGACCGATCCCGCGTATCCTATTTCTCCATATGGAGTCGCTAAACTTTCGACTGAGCGATATGCAGCCGTCTACAGCCAGTTGTATGGCCTTCATATCGCTTCATTACGTTTTTTTTCACTCTACGGACCGGGTCAGCGAAAGATGCTGATCTACGATCTCATGTCAAGGTTGTCCGAACAGTCGGACAGGCTGACCCTGATTGGTAGCGGAAAAGAAACGCGAGATTTTATCTTTATTAAAGATGCAGCACGAGCTGTTATCACGGTGCTGGAATCAGGCGCGATGGCGGGAGAGGTGTATAACGTTGCTGCCGGAACGTCCTACACTACATTAGAGGTGGCTCGGATTGTAGCCCGTGCAATGGGTATGGACCCGGACATAGATTTTACAGGACAGGGTCGCGATGGAGATCCAATCAAATGGCAGGCCAATATTGAAAAAATACATCGGCTCGGATTTGAACTTGAATTTAATCTGTCGCAGGGCATTGAGGAAACCGTCCATTGGTATCAGGCCCCTCCCTTGTCCTGATTCGAGCTACGGACGAAGAACATGATATATGGAAATGGCACTGGAAGGATCGGAATAGGCTAGTGAAAAGCGATCTGGGTATTGGTCAAGGACAGGTATTTGAAATTTCATGTCCATTGAGACTTCATCATTCTTGACCTGCCTCGGCTGGACGACAAAGTAATCCGCTCCCGTTTCGTCAATATAAGCCAGGGCATCTTGAGGATCTCGTGTCATTGCAGGTGCTAAAGCCTTTCGTCCTGTATAGAGGTATAGGCCTAAATGATCAAATCCCATTAACAGACTGGTCTCTGAGGAATCCTGTTTTAACCAGATGTAAGCCTTAGCGTACGGATCCACTTTCCCCTGGATAAGCCAGCCTTTCTGGACAGCATCAGCCGCCCGAAATCCTACGCCAGCCATCATCAGACATAAAAACGCAAGGACAAGCCGTCGGGCCGTATCTCGATTCGTAAACCATTCCGCCACATAACGGCTTCCGATGTAAACATATAGCAACAAGATGGGGGTTATGGGGGCCATGTATTTCCATTGTATACGTGTATGCCAGATTAGCAACATCCCGCCATATACAAGCATATATAATTCTACGCCCCGCAACCCAGATCGTAGTCGCTGTATGAAACCGATCAATACAAAAGCAGTAACCGAAAGTTGTGCGATAAGAAGCAAAAAGGAAATGCTCAACTGTTCACTGTATTGAATGATCCGTTGGCTGCCCAGGGTAGCCAGCAGATGATTGGGGAGTGTTACGGTGGTATAGGTAATGCCGTTCATCCACATGCGATCGAATAAACCCCAGATGTCGATTTCCCCACTCATCGGGTTCTCCAGGTCAAACAACCAGAACTGGGTTCTGTATTCCGGAGTGCCGATAAATGCACTTTTAAAGAGCCACGGGGAAGCCAAAATTAAAAACCCGATAATTAGTTTGCCGGCAGCCCAGGGCCGACGTTTAAGAATCAGCAGGCCCGGTAGGGCGAGAAAAAGGCCGATGCCAACGCTGCGGAATAAATAGGCCATCGTCATCATTACTGCCACCAGCAAAAACATCTTATAACCAGCCGGTTGCTGATCATGGTCTTCTGTCGCCTTTTCAAAAAAAAACAGCGTCGCCATAGACGTTGCCGCATAACCCATTTCCGCCATTACGGCGCTTGAAAATCGAATCGTCTCCGGATTAAAAGCAACCAGGCCGGTCATTAGCAAAGCGATTGCAGGCGGAATATGCTGGCGAAGCCAGAACCAGGAAACCATCACAAAAGTCAGAGCAAACAGCGCTGAAACTATCTGGAGAGGAATAGTGCTCTCCGGTGGGTCAGGAAAAAAAAATAGAACAGGAACCAGGAACAGGGAATGGGCTGGCGGAAATTGGGTGGCCGGTGGCGAAGCCGGATCACTGATCATGACCAGCCCTTCACCTATTGCCAGAGCTTTAGCTGTGACAATATGGATACCGTCATCAATACTGTGCCCCACTGAATATCCGAAAGAGGCTGTATACACCACGGCTGCGACAATCAGGATCGCCACAAAAATTTTATGATACATAGGTCTGATTACGTTTTATAATACCAAAATACATGGAGAGAAAACGAGGTACAAGCAAGATCAGCCAGACCCTCTGCATAAGTAAACCGATGATGCTTTTAAAAGCCAGCACCGGCCTTTTCAAAACCAAGGGCATACACTGACCTAATTCTTGGGGCAGATATCGTATTCCAATAGAACTGTAGATGACATATAAGGGTTTATGGTGTTTTTGCTGAAGATAGCGCTCAGGGTGTTTTTTGTAGAGTAAAATTTCTACACCGTAAGTTTCAGGCTTTCGTATGAATTTATACAATGTGCGCGGGAGCGGTGGATGGATAATGACCATATGTTCGTTATAGACAACAGGTCCTTGTTCCATAACCCGCCAGGCGACATCCACATCTTCATTACCATAAAAGAAAGCCGGATCGAATCCGGCTACCTCCTGCAAAGCTTCCCGCCGATAGGCGACGTTGGCGGTGGCATAGCATTGGCCGGAACCCTCTAACTGATGGGTCAATGGCGTCGTCTCTTCAGGGATCGTCACGGTTTTGCCTTCCATGCCTAAAATATTCGGTTGGGTGTTAAACATATCCAATATCGACTGAATCCAGCCGGGATCGGCGAGACAATCGTCATCTGTGAAGGCGATCAGCGGCGATTTTACCTGTGACAATCCGAAATTCCGAGCGGAGGATGGTCCCTGATTCTGCTGCATGGTCCATTTGAAAAACGGGTGTTTTTGGCAGAACGTATTGAGATAATCGTGCGTGTCGTCCGTAGAACCGTCACTTACAACAAGGACCTCGAAAGACTCTGGAGCAATATCCTGGGTCAATAGAGACGCCAGAGTACGTTTCAAAAGGTGAAGTCGGTTGTAGGTGGGGATGACGACACTGAGCTGAGGTTTCATTGTAACAGGCTGGAGAGCTTGAGGATAGTCACAAAGGACTAAAGCGTTTTCAGGCGATGCATCAGGATCATGTTGATCATAGTCATACCCAGCACAAAAGCTTTAACCGTACTGCCGGTGACGGACGACTGGCCAACCCGCTGCTTGTAGTTAACCGGTATTTCAACCAGACGGAGTTTATTCGTAATCGCCAGAAGTGTCATTTCAAGGCCGAAGTGTGAAGTGTCTATGGTAAACTGGTCTTCAATCTTTTTTAAGCTTTCTCTATGGACCAGACGCATCGTACATCCGACGTCAGTAAACAACGTGGTGTTGAAGAGAAATTCGACCATTTTGGCTACAGCCCAGTTTCCCCATTTCAAAAAACGGCCCATGTTGGCTCCCGCCCAGATGAACTCACGGCTCGTCCGAGTGCCGATAACATATTCGAAATCATCAGCATAAGCAAGTAATTTCACGACATCGCGACCATCAAATGTTCCATCTGGTTCAGAGACAATCAGATAGTCGCTGGCCGGGTCCGCTTCCTTTAATCCGCGTTTAATTGCGGCTCCATAGCCCTGTTTTTTTTCAAAGACCTCTTTGGCTTGCGTACGCGCGACTTCCTCTGTCGTCCCCGGAGCGGCATTGTTGTTAACGACCACAACCTCATCCACATAACCAGTGGCAAAAAAATCTTCAATGGCCTGATAGATCGATTCTTTCTCGTTATACGTAGGGAAGATGACGGAAATACGTTTTCCATTCCACATGAATATATTCAACCTATTGTAAAACTCGGATTAGTAAAACCAGCCGGCTATGACAGGTTCTTCTGTTCTGCCTCAATAGCCGCCCAATGTGCTTGCATCCAGTTCAGTGTGTGTTCCAAACCCTGATCGAGCGAGGTGCCCGTTTTATAGTTTAATTGCGTGAGTGCTTTATGAATCGAAGGCTGCCGATGTACAACACTATCCCAATCCCGCCTGCCAACCAATGATAGGCCGGAGGTATTCTTTGTTAAGGTGTTAACGCGCTCTGCAAGTTCAAGAATACTGGTCGGTTGCCCCGTAGCCAGGTTGAATATTTCCCCACAATACTCATCGTGCTCTGCTGCCAGGATGGTCCCTTTGATAATATCAGATACATAGCAGAAATCACGCGTTTCATCACCATTGCCTGTGACCTGGAGGGGTCGTCCACAAAGAGCGGTATAAAAAAAGTTCGGTATCACGTTACGGTATTCCCCAGGCCGCTCACCCGGACCGTAACAATTGAAATATCGAACAATTGCTGTCGACAGGTTATGATATGAAGTATAGAATTGCGTATATTGTTCGCCTAACAGCTTGGTAATAGCGTATGGCGTCCCCAGGTCAAAGGAGGTAATCCCTTCGTCCATCGGGCCGTTATAATTACCATAGACGCATGAAGACGAAGCATAGACGAAACGCCGCACGTTAAACCGACGACATCGATCCAAAATTTTCAGCGTACCCAGGCCGTTCGTTTGTAAATCTCGCTCAGGATGATCCACAGAACTTTTATTGGCGAAGTTAGCAGCCAGATGAAAAACAACGTCAAAGGTATCCTGAAATACATCATCCAGTTGATCGTCACGGGAAATATCCAACGGGTAGAATCGAACTGAGCTATCTTCCGGTATGTTGTCTCGATATCCCGAACTCAGATTGTCAACTACCGTTATTTGACAATTTCGTTCTATCAGGGCCTCAACAAGGTGGCTACCGATTGCCCCTGCACCGCCGGTAACTAGTATATTTTGAGCTTGGATTTTTGTCATTTATCTAAAGGGGTGGCATGTGATGTGATACGTTTAACTCGAATGAGCAATCCTGCATATTCGATGAGGGTCTTCAGGATATTCATTTTACTCCCGCCGGCTTTTAAATCATATCTTAGATAAAGCGGTACCTGCACAATCGCCGGTTTCAGGGGACGTAGTTTTAATAATAGTTCCAGTATAGCCGCAAACCCACGGGCTTCAAGAAACGGATGATACATGGTGATCGCTTGTTGCAATAAGCCGATTCGATACATTCTAAAAAAACTGGTGTAGTCTTTTACGCCCATTGGAAAAAGTATCCGAAAAACGATTCGAGCCCCGTGACTTAACAAACTACGGTGCCAGGGTACGCCGGTTTGGCCTCCGCCCGATACAAATCGAGAGGCGATCACCACATCAGCCCCGGATTGGGCGGCCTCAATCATGGTCAAGATCAGATCGGGACTCTGTGTATTATCTGCATCCATCGTAACGATCATATCTTCAGCCTGGTAATGCGTACAGGCATATTCAATCCCAGTGGCTATCGCTTGGCCTGCGCCTCGATTTATTTCATGGGTTACAAGCGTGACAGGCCAATCGATCGTTTTAGTGTTTACGATCGCTCCGGTATCATCCACACTGCCATCGTCAACGACCACGATCTGATGATCGACTTGTGCCAGAGAGGTTCCAATGCTTTCGATTAACGAGCCGATGCCTTCCGATTCATTATAAGCGGGCAGGACGATAATTATCAAAGGCCCCCCTCGGCTGCAAACGTCGATAGATAACCTGAAGTGGCCTATCCGACGGTACGGAAAAATAGTGAAAAGCCAATTCCGGTCGATTGTCCCATAACAGATCCGGATATTGTAATTCGATACGCTCATACTCTGTGTCCAGCACCTGCTGAAGTGATTTCGTTACCTGGAGAAAATCACCTTCATGCATAATAATCCAATCCGGTTGTATATCTTCCTCCGGTTCATAGATAAGGCGCTCAGGTAAAAGGCGCATCTTGGTATAAAACATCAGAGGAACACTGCCGTAATCGGTTAATATCGTATCATCCGGATGGCCATGCCGTTCTAAATAATTGACAATCCCTTCCAGAGGGCCATCGTAGCGATGCGTAAGTTCATAAAGATAGCATGTTGGATACGATTGGACAACTCCTAGTTGCACAATTTTTCTATCCATAACAGCCATACGGTGAAACCAGGTGTCCTCAGGAGGTAATAAAGGCTTGATTCCAACCCGGTTGGACCATTCCGAATCTGTCATATAGGCGCCGAAATCCAAGGCGGAAAACGAGAGGGCTCTCAGGGCTAAGGCTGGCGACGCATTAAGCAGATTGGAAAACATAACAAGGAGGAGGAATACCACCGCCAACTTAGGAAAAGATTGACGAATTTGACTAAAGGCCATCACCATTGCAATAAGAACCAGCGGAGCTATACCGACCAGATATCGAATCTCATTGGATGGGCTGAATACGGACAGGGTCAGGATAATGCCCGCCGGCAACATCCAGATAAGGTGTATACCGGTCTGCAGGGAACAATGTCTTACACTTGTCCCACCTTTTACTAACGCAAGTACCACACAGACCGCCGTCATATAAGGTAACCCTGGAATATTTAATGAGGCTCCCGCACAGCAAAGACCACCGATTAGGCACAAATAGCGCCAGAAACGGTTAGTACGATTAAATATCCATAGTCCCATTACACTGATTAAAACCGGTGCGGAAAAGTTCTCAGTCAGCTTGGCTGTTAAGGTACCCATGAAGATAAAAAACTTGCTTGCACTGAACCATACATATCCATGTGTCCAAAATTGGGCATACCATACCCAAGGTATGGTAAATAGAGCAAACAAAGCTCCCATTATAGCAATCTGTGTCCAGGATATACGCTGAAAATACACCATCAGCCAATGCATCCCCAAACCTGCAAGCGTCCCCGCACACACAACATAATGACTATGGAACAGGCCTATTGCTGCTAAAGTTAAAGGCCAAAGCGCCCACTTACGTCCATTGGCCAGGTTTAGATAGGACCAGATGAGCAGAAGCGTGAACACAATAACCAGGCCATAATATCGGCATTGACGAAAATATAAAAGTAACGGTACATTCATGACCAATACCCAGGGCGCAACGATTTGTGTCCAACGATCATCTGTGAGTTGACGTACGACCACGGGAAATAAACCAATAACAACCAAACCGCAAATTACAAAAGGAAAACGACTGGAAAATGTGTCGACGCCCAGAAAATAAAAGGAGGCCGCGCTCACATAATACGGTAGCCAGGGTAATACGACTTCTACATAATCTTCATTATGCAAAGGTGGATAATAGGTCATGAGATTCCGGCCGTCATACATGCGCGGGTAGCCATAGGTAAGTATATTTTTACCGAGTAAAGCGGTCTCCGCTTCATCCAACCATAAATAGGTATCATCCAGGCGAGGAAACAATAGAACACTGCCCAATAAAACGAGTAATATGGTCTGTATGTACCGATGTTGAAAATATGAGGGGATAAACGTCATATGTTATCGGTTAGGCTCCTGATCTGCATGATCTAACGAGACGATTCCGTACGGGTTCAGGCGACTTGATGGTAAACGGCCAGTGTTTCCTTCGCAGTTTTCTCCCACGAAAACTTTTTAACATGACTGAGCCCACGTTCACGTAACAACATTCGCCATGCTGGATCATCGATCAGCCGTTGCATAGCGTTGGCCAAACCCTCTATATCATCTGGTTCAATCAATATACCGGCATCGCCTACAACTTCTGGTAAAGAACCACGGCCTGCGGCAATTACAGGACACCCGCATCGCATGGCTTCAACAACAGGAAGGCCGAATCCTTCATAGAGGGAAGGAAACACGAAAGCCGTTGCCGCGTTATACAGAGCGATAAGCGTATCACTATAATAAGGTATACTTCCCAGAAAATGGACGTAGGCCTTACGACCGGTCTGATCGATACGATCCATTAACGATGAGGGATAAGTAGATAGGGTACCGGCAAAAACCAGGTCGACTGGTAAATCAAGTTGGGCCCAGGATTCGACCAGAAGTTCAATGTTCTTGTGCATATTATAATTTCCGACGTACAACACGAACGGCCGCTGAAGATGATATTGATCCAGAATCGCCTGGACATTATTTTCGTCCAGAATCTGAAAATGATCTCCCGGAGCCATAGGGACCACTGTAATCCGTTCTTCAGGGATATCAAGAAACCGTATGATATCCTGTTTGGTGTTTTGTGATACTGCAATCAGATGCGCCGCTTTCTGCAGAGCTTTCATTTGCCATCTGAAGGCACGTGTTTCCGCAATAAAACGGAATTGAGGGATGACAAAAGGATGGAGATCCTGAACGGTAATCACGGTTCGACATGGTTGAAAATAAGGCGCACAGATTTCCCAGACCTGGGTCAGGCCTCCGGTGGCATGAAACACATCTGCACGGCTTCGCAGCAGGTCGATTGGTAATAGCAATTGTTCCCAAAAAGCGATATGGTTTTTTATAGCAGGTCGACTAACAGGAAATGGGGTCGGTATATGCAGATGATCAATAGGGACATCGGATAAAGTCAGGTATCGCCATTCGTCCACGTTTTCAAGACGCATAAGTTGACGGACTAAATTAAATGTATAGGTGCCGATGCCTGCGCCACGGTGCGCTGTTTGCAGCGGGCGCATGTCAATCCCAATTCGCATAAAATGCCCCAACTCCTGGATAAATTTCGACTCAAAATACACCGAACCATGTGATTTTACAAGCGAAATCCAATATCTATCGATTCGCTATAGGACCGTCATCGCACAAAGCGTTTTTTGTGGCGGCCGACTAAGGCATCTATCAGTGCAAGCCAATGCGCTTTCCAGACAGACGGTATAAATCGTCGTTTAGTGATATCCTGAAAAAACAACGCGGGAAATAGTTTAAACGCATATAGTAAAGCAACCATGAGCATGGCCCGTCTGCCATAATGTTTTCGCATGACGAGCAACCAGTTTCTATACCAATAATACTCAGCGGATGGATTTCCGGACCGTTGTTGATCCTGGCGGTTAATACTGACGGACACCTTATGCCATACATTTGCGATCGGTATGACAACACAACGATATCCGGCTTCCTGTGCCCTCAGAGACCAATCAAAATCCTCATGAATCATAAAAAGTTCAGACGCCAGAAAACCGATCTCTTGAAGTACACTGGTACGCATAAGCATGGCGCACCCCACTATGGCATCCACGGTATATATTTTTTCAGGTACCGTATGCGTAGGCTGTCCGCAGTACATCAAGACCGACGTCGTGTGGGAAAGAGATAGCCCATACATACGCCCTCGGCCCATCTGCAAGCCTGCACACCAAATCGTATCCGGCTCCGTTTCATAACAAATGACAGGTCCAGCAACAGCGATACTCGGATCTTCCTCGACCACCGGAATGAGATGATGCAATATATCTGGATGAACCGTCGTATCATTGTTTAGCAATAAAATGTAATCCGTACGGTCTAATGCCTGACGTATCCCGACATTATTCCCTTCTGCAAAGCCCAAATTCGATGCGTTTGCAACAATTTGCACCTCAGGAAATATCTTGTGGATAGTTTCTACGGAGCCATCAGATGAACCATTGTCCACCACGATAATCTCCAGGGCGTTATATCTTACATTGGAGACGGACTGAAGGCAGGCGATCGTATCATCCAGACCATTCCAATTCAAGATGATAATAGCGACTCTCGGATCATGAGTAGCCTTATCAAAAGAGCGTAAAGACATTTTAGGGTTTGACGGGTAATAACACCGATATCTATCTTACATTAGAAAGAGGTGCTGTCGATCTGGGGCTATAAAGCAGCAGGGCGTGTAAAAAAGGTCGAAGGTGTACCTTACCGGGGCAAAAGCCCATGAAACCATCGTTCGAATTCTTCGTCATCAATATGTCGATTTCGTTGGATATGCCTTCGTTTCATCAACATACGCGGTATTTTTCTATAGGTATCAATTTTCATTTTGAGCCACTTAGCGCCTCCTCTGCGGAGGTGACTCTTCCAGAAAACGATCTCCTGTTTTAGCAAGCTCGGTAGTTTTTTCCAAAGATAGGTATCGGGTATATCTTTAATATAAAGCCAAATTATATTACGAAAAATATGATATTCTATAAAAAAAGGCCGACCCTTGTTGGTTCCTCCAAAGGCATGTCTGCAAATAGCCTTGGGCGCGTAAACACTGGTCCAACCCGTCAACCGCGCTCTCCAGGCCAGATCTACATCTTCAAAATATGCCACAAAATCTTCGTCATATCCGCCAATTTTATCAAGGACGGCTTTTCGATATAACCCCGCCCCGCCGTTGGGTCCCAGAATCTCTTCCACCTGATCATATCGTCCGTCGTCCGGTTCTCCATGGCCCCGATCGGTAGGCCACCGGTCTTGTACACCGATGCCTACATTTACGATGACAGGCGGGTTCTCAAAACTGACAATTTTAGGTGAACAGGACCACGCTTTTGGAAATTGCACAATGACTTCAATCAATGCTGAAACACAACATTCATCCAGCTCTGTATCATTATTTAATGTCATGATATAGTCGCCGGATGCCCGGGCTATACCTATATTGTTGGCGGCAGAAAACCCCATGTTGTATTCGAGGGCAATGATATGAGCTTGGGGATAGGACGTGCGAACAAGTGCGACAGAGCCGTCCTCCGATCCGTTGTCGATGAAAATAACTTCTATATTCTGGTAATTCTGGCGGAATACAGAGCTTAAGCATCGATGGAGGTACTCTTCCTTGTTCCAGTTCAAAACAAGGACAGAAACCAGAGGGCAAGCTTTCATGTCGGCTAAAGACCCCGTGAAAACAGACAATCCTGACAGACCTCAGGGAGGTTGACACCAGTCTCGTTCGCTTTGCGGAATTCTGCATAGTCTGGTTTGTTCCAGATGCTTTCAAAGTCTTCTCGGAGTAAATTGCCCTGAGTAGCCTCATGTGCGAATTTTTTCTGACCCTGGAAAACGTAGTGGTAGGGATGGTACAGATTGCAGCAGGGCCGTAAATCGCCCTCCCAGGTGACAACAAAATGTTTATGGGGCTGGTAGCTGCATACACCGGGCTCTTTCATCACGAACCCGGGGAGTTCGAGAATAATATTTAACTCTTGGGCAACTTGTTTCGCTTCCTCTATAGAGGCCTCTTGCTCCGGTGTCATGCCGTTATAGAGCGGCAAATCTCGCTCCATCTCTTCGGTCCAGGTAAACACATTTTCCGCATTCAACGATGGGACACCTAACTCATGACATAAGCGAACTACATCCGACAGTTCATGGACATTGGTCTTCATAAGCACCAAGCCCAACGCGATCCATGGGCGCTCTACGCCCAGGTCTTCCTTTGCTTTCCGTAAACGATTAATGTTCCGCTTAACCTTTTCAAAGCGGGCATTCACCCGAATAGCTTCAAAGGTCTCTTTTGTTCCGCCATCAATGGAAAATGCGATACTGTCCAAACCGCTGTTAATCAGCTTATGGGCGATTTTCTCCGTCATGATCGTACCGTTGGATGTCATATTGACCCCAACGAATTTAGATTTGGCATAAGAAATAATCTTATCTATCTGTGGGTGCATCAGACTCTCACCCAGGCCAATTAAATTTATATTACGGATAAAGGGATAAACGGCATCAGCCACCTTATAATAGTCCTCTATAGGCATTAACTTAAGTGGCTCAGGCGTGATCTCGTCCTGCCGGGGACACGTGATACAATCCAGATTGCAAATGGCACTCACTTCAATCCAGGCAGATTCCAACGGACGGCGAACTGCAGACCGCAGCCCAAAATAAGTTCGGCGTTCTTCTGTATCGCTAATTAATTGCGCTGCACGTTTTATTTTACGGGTCAATTCGACCATGAGATATCCTTAAGAGTATAGCAAATAGCAGAATAAAAACGCGGCCTTAGTGCTATTTGACATTTGATCTATAATATTACGCATTCATTTGGATTTCCGCCTGCGTCTCCTGATCCATCGTAGCCGCTTCTGCAGGGCGACCTTCTTCGGCATTTCCCCTGGGCAGTATACGGGTTAAATGATCTTTGCAAAGCACTCGATGGGAACATTCTTCGCAAAATTCAATCATCCCTTCGCCGGTAAGCAACGACATACGAAGATCTTTCATCGATTGATTATTCCATATTTCTTCCCAGGAATTTTCATAAAGGTTACCAACATTAATCGTGTCTGCATACACCGCTCTACAGCAGGGCCGTACGGCACCGTCCCAGTTAATCCATAATGAATCGAAGGGTTGGCCACAGAAGTATTCGGTTTTTTCGAGAGGGGGTAAAACCAAGTTGATGCCTGCTGCTTTGGCACGCCTCTTGGCCTCATCAAAATGGGTATGTGCCAGTTCTACATGGTTAAACAGCAATTCATCAACCAGATAGTCCGCATGAGCTTCCATATGGGATACCCACATATGTTTTATGCCCAGTGAGGCGGCCACATCTACCAGGTCGGCTGTTTCATGAACATTTTTCTTCATGGCAACCATGGCGATGCCTACATCGGGCTTTGTACTTCCAAGTTCCGCCTTCACTTCATTTAGGATATTGATATTTCTAACCATGGATTTGATGGGGATACCACGAATTTCCTTAAACGCATCCGTTCCATCGATTGAGACGTAAACCTCGTCTGCCCCAAGCCGGACGAGCCGTTCTGCATTTCTACGATGGAGTAGGATGCCGTTGGTGTTAAACCCAACATGGCAATCATAGTTTTCCTTGATCCGCTCGAGCATATTAAAAAAGGCTTTTCCCATAAGCGGTTCACCAAAAATTTGCAAGATGACTTTAGGTGATTTCTCAAGTAAAGGTTCAATTTTTTCAAAGAGTTCGATAGGAATATCGTCTTCCGGATTTTCGGCCTCGTCCCAATACAAGCGGGCACAGAATTCACATTTTAAGTTACATCGATTGGTCGGTTCTATAGCAATTTTTACTGGGGCGAATGCGTTGTGCCCGCCAGTCATTCGGGCAATGGGGTACATAAATTGTTCCCGAAGACGCCGAGTTACCCCGCGCTTTAATTT
>Ga0209402_10002688_pt1 | contig 17517 bp, 16 predicted proteins | sample ArcticOcean_MG_C_3_FD_187437 | JGI IMG/M metagenome (GOLD analysis project Ga0209402, IMG submission 187437) | Marine microbial communities from western Arctic Ocean - ArcticOcean_MG_CB8_126 (SPAdes) (version 2) | ecosystem: Environmental > Aquatic > Marine > Oceanic | place: Arctic Ocean... | reverse complement strand
ATTGATTTTATTAAAGAAAGAATATAAATTATAATATTTTATTGGATTAACTATAAACATTAATGAAGTATACTAAATTTTACTTATTATTTTTTTTATAAAAAAAATTATTTGTTAAAAATTTTTAATATTATAAAGAAATTTTCCCATTTTTGTAATCAACAAGAAATTTATCAATTTCTTCAGGATTTCCTAAAGCCCATTTTTGTAAAATTGGAAAAGTAACAACATATTTTTGTTTTTGAACAAATTCATTATAAATTGGTGTAACATAAAATTCATTGTTATATTGAATATTTTTTTTGATCATTTGTTCAGCACAATCCACAAATGTTGAACCTTTTTTATAATAATGCATTCCACATGCAGCAATTTCACTAATAGGAATTTTTTCTGTAGCCTTGACAACAAAATTATTTTTATCAAGTTTTACATAACTTAATGAAGTTGAAGTTTGTTTTTGAGGAAAAATCATAACACATGCATCAATGTTATTAGGTTGTATTTCTCTCAAAAATTTTTGAGAATCCCATTTAATGAAGTGATCCGAATCTGAAAGGAATAATTCTTCATCGGAATTTATTAGAGATTTTGCTTCCAATATTGTTTGAGCAGTTCCTTGAGTTTGATAATCTATTGAGATAATTTTACAATTAGGAACAATATTTTTTAAAATATTTTCTAGATCAAATTCTTCTAAATGCTCTTTTTTACAACAAAAAATATAATTTCCATCAAGTCCTATTGAATTAATTGACCATTCAATAATCATTTTATCTAAAATTTTAACAAGAGGTTTTGGATTTTTATACACGTTTTTAGATAATCTGGTTCCTAATCCAGCCATAGGAAACAGTATATTCATATTGAAATTTTCTCCATAAAATCTTTCAATTCTAGTGGCAAATCAGTACAAATTCCATCAAAATTCAAATTAATTAATCGTTCCCATTCAGATTGAATTTCTTGTTTGTTGGTTTGTTTTGTTAATTCAGGAGACATTGCTATACAAGAAAAATTATGTGAGTGTAAATCTTCTAAAATTTTTTCGGTATACCATTTTGATTGAATTTCATCACACCAATAATATTTAGAACCTGAAAGTAATGGTAAATGAGAAGCATAGTAACCAATTTCGATATTATCAATTGCAAGATGTTTGAGATTTTGATAATCAAAATCAGTCATGAACAAAAAGGAATTATCATATAAAGAAAATTCTTGAATAAGTTCTATTGTAGGAAGTATTGCAGAAAATTCTTTAACATGTAAAGATATGATAGATTTTGAATTTTTTAAAATTTTACAAGCATCTTTGAATAATTCATTTGAATAAGTTTTATCATGTGAAAGATAAACTGATTCATTATAACGTAAGTCTAATTCTAAATTAAAATTATTTTTTGTCCAATTTAAAATTCCTTCTATGCTATTTTCATTTCCATTAAAAAGTGCACGATGTACAAAAATTTCTACAGTCATCAGATAACATATTTATCATTTACATCCGATGGAGTTTTGATAACAACAACTTCAGAATCTTCTAAAAATTGAGGTGATGCAACTTCATTTGGAGATATCACAAAAATATCTCCGGTAGTAAAAACTTCATCATTAATTTGGATTTTTCCTTTAACGACTAATGTTATTTCAGTAGCTACTTTATGGAAATGTGTATCCCATTTTTGACCTTTAGTATGTTTAGCAAAAGCAACTTCAAAAAAATTTGTTTGAAAAGCTGAAGGTTCAAAATTACCAACAAACCAACCTCCCTTCATATTGTTTAAAGAGTATTTTTTCATTTTTAATTAGATTAACTGATTTTCCAAGAATTATCTAATTCTTCAGGTGTACCCATACTTTTTACATTTTGTACATGATAAGGTAGAACAGTTTTTGTATTCAAATCTAATTCATTAAAAGCAGGGGCAATAAAGAATTCATTATTAGTTTTAATATCTTTACTAATCATATTTTCTACAGCATTAATAAAATCTTGACCATTTTTATAATAAAATATTCCCGCATTTGCATTATCACTAATGGGTTTTTTCTCGGCTACCTCAATTATTTTTCCCTTAGTATTTATTTTAACAAAACTATTTTTTGGATGATTGGAAGTATAAGTTACAATTGTACCATCAGGATTTTTTTTATCAATAAAATTAACAAAATCGGATGAAGACCATTCAAGGATTTGATCAGAATTTGCTATAATCAAAGGATTATTCTGAATCAGATCTTTAGCTGTCAAAAAAGATTCTGCAGCTCCATTTGTAACTGAATCAACGGTAATAATAGTACAATTTGGTTTTAAATTTTTCAATAATACATCAAGTGAGAATTTTTCGATATGTTCCTTTAAACAAATAAAAATATAGTTTCCTTCTAATTTCAAATTTTCCAAAACTAATTGAATCATGGGTTTATTTTTTATCTCAACCAGTGGTTTTGGAAACGTATACCCAGCATCCTTCCATCTTTGTCCTCTTCCAGCCATTGGAATTATTATGGTGAAATTAGTTTTAGCAGGTAAATCGGATTTAATATATCCCCATTTATCAATTGCTTCTCTAAATTCAGGTTGTAAAGTTGAATTTTCTATATCTAAACCTTTCATATCGGCATCAATAGCTTGATGCATAGCTTTTGTTCCTGCTAAAGTTCCAGATGGATGTCCATGAATTGAACCACCACAACTACACATGATATCTTTCCCAAATTTCTTCCTACAAGCTGCAACTAAACCAGGGTGCATACCACCACTCAAAGCTGGAATCGTTCCACCGTAATCATCTCCATCAGTTAAAGCAGAAATTGTTTGAAGAAGATCTTCTTCTTCTTCATGATAATAACCTCCCCACATTCCAGCATGAATGAAATCAGCTCCACCCATTCTTGCTATTTTACATATTACAGGCCATTCAATATGAAAATTATGTTTCTTATTTGTCAAAATTTTATCGCCACTCTTTTGAAAATGTAAGAAAATTGGTAGATCTAATTTACGAATTGCATTATAAACTCCCAATCCACTCCAGAAATTAATATGAACTCCATTTCCTCCTAACTCATATACTCGTTTGACTCTTTCAACACAGTAAGGATAATCAGATGTTATACTAAAACAGTATATTACTTTTCTATCAATTGAATTAAGATAATTCATAATAAATGGAACTCTTTCTTCTAGCGGTGCAACATTGGGATTACTCATTATTTCATCCTCTTTAATGAATTCTACACCTCCCTCAACTAATTGTTTAGTCATTTCAAGTAAAACTTCTTTTGATGCACCAACTTTTGGTTTAATGATAGCACCAAGAAGAGGTCTGTCATGATTATTGAGAAAATCCCTAATTCCTTTTATACCAAATTTTGGACCTAGAAAATATTTTTTGGCTTTTTCAGGAATTTGAAAATCTTTGAGGATACATTTTTCAAACATGTTGATATCTAGTTGTCCACCCATAAAGTGACAAAGCATTTGAGAAATTCCATCAGTTTCTAGATCAATGTTTTCTAGAGGAAAAGCAATATGTACAATACCTTCTTTTTGCTTAACAAGATCTTCTTTTTTATCTAGAATTTTACAGCTATGAATTTTAAGCATTTCATCAGTTTCAAACAAACTTCTTGTGTTTGGATTTCCAATACTTTGTCCTACTGCTAGATTCCAAGCAAGATCAAATAAACTATATCGATTATCAGTAGTAGAAAGATAATAAGTTGCAATAAGATTTTCTTCAGGTGAAGCATTCGTAAAGATTATATCATCATATTCGGAGCTCATAAAGTTCACATTTAAGATTTGTTTATAAAATTAACTAATTTGTTCTGCAAATATGTCACCAATAAAAGTTTTAGTGTTAAGATGATCAGATCGAAAATGGTAAACTGGAGATGAAACTAATTTTATTTTAAATCCACAGTTTTCAAGTTTTTTCTCCAAATTTTTATAACCATAATGATATTCTAGAACAATATGACTGAATTTTTTTAATTCATCATTAGATAAGTTCAGTAATGAATCATATTCACATCCTTCACAATCCATTTTAAGAATTCCATTCTCAATATCAAATTCTTTAATAATTCGTGATAAAGACATCAAAGGTATTTCCTTTCCATGTTTAAATTCTTCCAGAGATGAAATTGGGCCTTCTTGAGAAGGGTTTATGGTAATAGTTCCATCCTTACCAGAACATCCAGCATTAAAAAGATGGATTTTTTCGGAAAGATTATTTTCTTCAATATTTAATTTTGCAGATTCATAATTTAATGGGTATGGTTCTAATGCAATTACTTTTTTTGCACCTTTTAAGGCAAAATAAATCGATGAATCAGCAATATTTGCCCCTATATCTACAACTACTTTGTCTTTAACAGGTAAAAAATCATATCCTTCTAGAAAGAAAGTATGGAACAAGTCTCCATTATTTAACGCATTATGAAAACGAATATTTTGAAAATCATTTTTATTTATTATAAAAAGTTCGTCTTTAACTTCATACCAATTTTTGAATCCTGCTGAAGTAGCGCCAAGATCTCTAATACTGTAAAATGTTCTCTGTCCGCCACTTTTTAATTCTGCAGTTATAGGAAAATTATTTTTTGATGCAGATAATAATACCTTTAAAAAATTTTTGTAGGTTCTACTATATCGTTTAATAACATCAGGATAGAAAGCATAATGTCTAAAGTAACTTGTGAAATAATCCTGAAAACTCATATTTTTTCTAACATTAAACATTATGAAATATTTTGAAGACCCTTATTTATTCTTTAAATATAATCATAGATCATTTTAAAAATTTTAATTTGAACCGTCTGAATTTGTTAACAATAACATCAATGTAACGAGGCATTGTAATTCTATCAGAATTATATTGTAATCCTTCAACAAATTGTGGGTATGCATAATCTGCTATAATATGACATAGGTTACGAAATGAAGTATTGTTTTTTATACAATATCTTTTTACTTCATCACCCATACATTGTTCTGTTGTAAAAGGATTAGTTATTGAGATATTATTGAATAATCCATTTTGAATAAATTTATGATTTACAATAAAAAATTGTGGCATAAAATCAGTTGCATTATTATCTTGAATTCTCATAAGCTCGTCATTTTCATCACGAAAAATTTGTCCAACAGCTCTAGTAATTCCAACAGATTTGTTGTCTTTAATCATTTTTTGTATAATTTTTTCGATTCCGTTAAAATTGCTAATTACCACATCGCCACATATAGTAACCCACCAATCAACATCAAAAGTTTTTGCAATAGAAAATGCTTTGTTAAAATTCCTAGTTAGAGCTTTAGTAGGAGTAGTTGAGCCGTTTATAGTCCTTTCTTGAATATATTGATCTTTTGAACCTGCAAAATCTGGAAGTAATTCATAATGATCTACGGAGTTACTATCAATAATTTTTTGGGGATTTTTTGGATCAGATTGGATAACAATAACTGGGAAGTTTTTTTGTTTGAACGTAAGTATAGATTTAGTTGTTTCATCTATTTCATCATAAATTGATACTATTAATCCAAGATTCATCATTTTGCTCGTTTTTTAATTCTTAAAACCTTGATATTTTATCAAAATTAATATGTTTGGTTTACATACTAGATTATTCTACAATATACAAAGTAATTTCTGATAATGTTGATCTTTCACCTGTAAAATCAATTAATTTTGTTAAACAAAAATTGTAAATATAATTAATCTAATTTAAGTAAATTTTAAAAATGGTTAAATTCCACATTTAATAACATGTTTTTTATTAAATAAAGTAATTATTTGTTTTTTGACAATATTTCATTATAAATTGTTTCAAATTTCTTTATTTGATCTTCAGCCAAAAAATTTTCTTTGATTAGTTTTTTTGCATTATTAGAAAATATTTTTAATTTATCCTCATCTAATAATAATTCTTCAAAGGCACGAGATATTTCTTTAAAATCTAAATTCACTAAAATTCCAGCTTTATACTCTTGAACTTCAGGATAATCAGATTCTTTAGATATAACAACAGGAATACCCATTGTTAATGCCTCTTGAACTGCAACAGGATATATATCACTTTTTGATATTAAAGAAAATAATTTTGCAGATTTTAACAAGGTAAGTTTTTCATCATGAGAAACAAGTCCTGTAAATTTCACCTTATCTGATAAGCCTAAATCTTTTACAATTTTTTTAATTTTTTTAATATAATCACTTTTTCCAGAACCAGCTATAACCAAGTATATTTTGTTATTAGTATGACTTAATTCATTAAAGGAAGTTAGTAATAATTCTAAACCTTTCTTTGGATGAATTCTACCTAGAAATAAAATATAAGGTTTGTTTAAAATATTGATTTTTTTTAATATATCTGATGGATTTGTTAATTCAAAATCCTTCAGATTAACTCCATTTTCAATTTGGATTATTTGTTCTTTTTTTCCACCATATTGAATATATGATTCAATTTCTGAATGACCAACTGAATGTAATACAGATGCATAGTCAATAATTTTTTTTGTAAAAAATAAATCAAGAATTAATTTTTGAGTTTTATAAAAACTTTGAGCGTTAACTTGTAATGTACCCATTGCAGTAAAAATTAATGGAATATTAAATTTTTTGGCAGTTTTAAAAAATTCAATACCAATGTGATGATACCAACTATAAATATGAATTATATCAAAATTTTTAACAATTTTTTTTGCTACTTTACTAGCGTTAAAGGAATACATTCCAAAATGTGAAGATATGCAGTGTACAGGAAAAATGGGAGTATCATTTATCATCACAAAATCATCATTAGAATTAGATAATTTTTCTATAGTTTTGGAATATTTTTTAATTGATTCTTGATCTCTGAATGGATTTCCATCAGTTGTAGCAATTGCTACTTCATGTCCTCTTTTTTTCAACAGTTTAACGGATGACCAAAGTAGGCTAGAGTCTCCACTCCAATCCGAAATTTGATTTATTACATAAAGAATCTTCATTTAATTAATTACTCAGGAACAACTTTGATACATAAATTACACTATTTTGGGTGTTGGAATAGGAATCAGAAATTTACCTCCTGATTTTTTGTATTCTTTTAAATTATTCATTATCTCATCTGCAAAGTTCCATGCAAAGATTAAAGCATAATCAGGTTTATCTTCAAGTAATTTTTCATCAGTTACTATAGGAATATGCATGCCTGGACAAAATGTTCCAATTTTTAATGGTGATTTTTCAGTGATATATTCTAAAGTATGTTTTCCAATTTTGCAATAATTAATGAGGGTAATTCCTTTTGCAGGTGCGCCTACCCCAACAATTTTTTTACCATCTTGTTTTAATTTGAATAATAAAATATTCAAGTCTTGTTTTTGTTGTTTAACATCTTTTTCAAATTTCTTTAATCTTTCAAGATTGTAAATATCCTCATCATTTTCTTCCGTTAAAATTTTATCTATATTAAAAGATTTTTTAAAATGACCCTTATTTGCAACAAAACATCGAATTGAGCCACCATCAATATCAGTTTTAAGGACATCAAATAATTCCATTTCATTTGACTCAAAGAATTTAATCAAAGGTTTAAGGGAAAAATATGCTATATGCTCGTGATATATTGTATCATATTCTATATTTTGTACAAGTTTTAAAAAATGTGGCACCTGAAAGACAAAGATTCCATTAGGTTCTAAGAGTTGTTTCAAATCAATAATAAATTGGTGATAATTTTGAATATGTGCAAAAAGATTTGTTGCAGTTACAACTGATGCTCTACCAGAATTATCAATAATTTTTTTAGTAATATCATTATCAAAAAATCCTAAAATTGTTTCAATTCCATTTTTATTTGCTTTTTTAACAATATTAGAAGATGCATCAACACCAATTACTTTCATTCCTTGACGCTTAAAACCATCTAATAATACGCCCACATTGCTACCTACATCCACAACAAGTGAATCATTTTTTATATTAAAAGTACTGCAAATGTATTCAGCTAATTGATTATGGTTTTCCCGTCTATTTTTAGTAGTACTAGATTCATAAGCATAATGTTCATTGTATAATTCCGATGCGGGTACAATAAAACCTAATTGAACTAATCCACAATCTTTACAGAGGTATACTGTTAAAGGATATGACAATTCAGGTTTATTCAATTCATCAATAGAAAGGAATCTATCAACTTTTGGAATATCCCCTAAATCTAAAAATAATTCTAATTTATCACTTTGACACATTTTACAAATCAATTGTTGGTCAGATTCCATAAAATTATAATAATTTTACCCTTAATAGACATAAGTAAAAATAATTATAAATCAGTCCAATGAAATTCATAAATTTAATTAATTAAGATATTAATGATATACTTTAGAGAATACACATATGAAATTATTTGTATTAGGTGGAAGTGGGTTAATTGGAAAAGAATTAATTAAAAAAGCATCAGTTAGTCATAAAATATTTGCAACTTATAACAATAGAGATTTTACAATGTCAAATATTACCACAGTAAAATTTTTGTTCCCTAATGATCTAGAAAAATTAGAAAAAAAAATAATAAAAGAATCACCAGATGTAGTAATTAATTTAATTGGAATTTCAGAATTAAATTATTGTGAAAATAATAAAAAGGAAATTTATGAATTAAATACAGAGTTTACAGAAAAAATTAGTAATATTTGTAATAAAATTAATTCAAAATTTATTCACATTTCTACAGATTATGTATTTGATGGAAAAAATGGAAATTATAAAGAGGAGGATATAACAAATCCAATTAATTATTATGGATATACAAAACAAATATCTGAGATTAAGGCACTCAATTATTCTAATAGTGTTGTAATTAGAACATCATTTATTTATGATTCAAAATTAGAAACTAATTTTCTTAAATTTATATTTAAAAAATTACATAAAGGAGAGGAAGTAATTACATTTGATGATGTTTTTACAACACCTATTTTCTTAGATGAACTAATTGAAGGAATTCTAAAAATTATTGACAGTAATGAAATAGGAATTTTTCATATAGTTGGAAATGAATGTATTAGTAGATTTAATTTTGCAAAAATTATTGCCAAAAAATTAGAATTAAATGAAAAATTAATAATTCCTAAATCTGTAAAAATAATAGAGAAAAAAATACTTAGACCTCAAAACTCATGTCTAAATAATAATAAAATTAAAGAAATTTTAGGAGTTAAATTTTCAAAATTAGAAGAAAATCTTGAAAAAATTAAAAAAAATAATAGTATATAGAAAAAATATTTAATATTACATCCTCAAAAAAACTTGGAAATATGTACAAATTCATTTAAAATAGTCTATTTATTTATAATAACTGAAGAAAATGACAAAAATTTTAGTTACAGGTGGTACTGGTTTTGTAGGTAGTAATTTAATTTTACAATTAATTGATGAAAAAAATGAGATAATTTCATTTGATAATAATTCTCGTAATTCATTTTCTAATCAAAAATTAATAGAAAATAATGTAAAACTAATCAAAGGGGATATTACAAACTTAGAAGATTTAAAAAAAATTCCAAAAGATATTGACATAGTTTATCATTTGGCTGCAGTTAATGGAACAAAATATTTCTATGAAATACCTGAAAAAGTTCTTGAAATTAACGTGAAAGGAGTATTCAATCTAATGGAATGTATCAAATCAACAAATTGCAAAAGAATCTTTTTTACATCATCATCAGAAGTTTATGGATTTCCATCAATATTCCCAACCCCAGAAAATTCAATTTTATCTATTCCTGATCCAACAAATCCTAGATTTTCTTATTCATCAAGTAAAATAGTAGGTGAAACAATCATAATCAATTATGCAAAAAGTATTGGAATAGATTACACAATAGCTAGATTACATAATGCATATGGTCCAAAGATGGGATTTGAACATGTAATTCCAGAATTTATACGGAAAGTAGTCAAAAAAGAAAAATTTTTAGTAAATGGAGATGGTACTGAATCTAGAAGTTTTTGTTATATTTCAGACATAATTGAAGAAATTAAATTAATTACCAATCAATCAAATGGAAAAAATGAAATTTTTAACATAGGAAATCCTGTAGAAACAAGTATTAACGAATTAATTTTAGAATTAGAAAAAATTTATGGGAACAAAATTTCTCCAGTTTATATAAAATTTAAAAATCCAGGTACAAAGAGACGTGTTCCAGATATTTCAAAAATAAAAAAATTAGGATATACGCCCAAAATTTCACTTAGTAACGGACTACAGAAAACATATGAATGGTATAGTAATTACTATAAAAAAAATTAACTAAAACTTTCCCCAAATTTAATATATTTAATATTTTTAAAATCATCTTTTTGGAACATTCCCCAAACATCATAAATTAGTGATGCAGGAGATTTGATCATTATATCTTTGTAATTTTTAAATTCTTTATGATTAGTTGCAATAATTATTAACTCTGGTAATTTAAAAGCCATCTCTACATCAGTGGTATTTTTTACATAAGGATCATGAACAATAACATTAGCACCAAGATTATTTAAAATATCTACTAATTTTACAGAAGGTGAATTTCTTAAATCATCACTACCTGCTTTAAATGAAATTCCAAGTACTGTAATTTTTTTACCAAATAAACTTCCTGATAATTTTTTTAGATTTTCTATAATATGTTGCGGGATTGATTCATTTAATTTCCATGATGCTGAAACAATACTAGCAAATGGGATATTATTTGCGAGAAAAGTACTATCTTTGCTTAAACATGGGCCACCTGCAAATCCAGGTAAAGGAATATTGCAACGATCATAATTATGATTTGCAATTTTAATAATTTCATTTCCATCAACGCCATAATGTTCTGCCCATATTGCAAATTCATTTGCTAATGCAAAAATATTATATCTATAGATATTTGTAAAAAGTTTAGCTAATTCAGCTCCAGTAACAGAAGTAAAAAGAATGTCTTTTTTAGAATTAATTCCTGAAAAAAGTTCTTTAGCAATATGATTACTTATTTCATTAATTCCGCCAATAATTTCTGGTAAATCATAAATTTCTTTAATTGCTTTTCCTTCTAAAATTCTTTCAGGACAAACTGCTAAAGCAAAATCTTCTCCACACTTAAGATTTGTTTTATTTTCTAGAAATGGAATAATAATATCCTGAGTTGTTTTAGGTGGTAAAGTAGAACGTAGAATTATCATTTTATTGGATAGATCATTTGAAGTTATTTCATTTAATGCTGTATAAAGTTGAGAATAATCCATTGATCCTTCCTGGGATGTTGGTGTACCAACAGTGAGAATGATCACATCAACATCAATATCAATAATTGTATTAGAGACAGATAAATTTCCACTACTAATAGATTTTTTTAAATTTTCTTCTAAAGCAGGATCAAAAAATGGGCATATTGAATTACGTATTGAATCTAATCTTTTTGAATCTACATCAATTCCCAATACATTAAAGCCTGAATTTGCTAAAACTGAACTTAATGGAAGTCCAACACGACCTAAACCAAGAATTGCAATAATGGCTTTTTTTTCTTGAATTTTATCTAGAAGTGAATTTAAAGACATTTGATTTATCATAAATTATACTTGTTAATTAATTATGAATAAAAATTAACAAAATAAATTACCATATTATTAAAAAATTGATGTTGAGATATTTATTCAGATAAATTAATTTTAGAAGTAAGCATACTAGTCACATCTGTAAAATTAAGCATGTCTTGATAGCTACTGAAATACATTCGATCTTCAAGAAGTTCATAATTACCATTTAATTGAGTATTTAAAACCAATCTGAAAGAATTGACAGGCGTAATTCCATCATAAATAACTGTAGAATTAACATTAGGAAAATAAAATGCATTAAAAATAGACATTCTTTCTGTAATGGAATCATCATTTATGTTATTCCAACGTAATCCTCCTCCTCCTAGTTGGGTTGGAGTTCCATGATCTCCTTGAATAATAATAACTGGTGCCGAATCACTTTCTTGTAATATTTTATCAACTGTTTCAATAATTTTTTTGTTGATGTATTGTACTTGATTTACATATCCTGATTTATTATCCCATGAAGCAGCCCCAATAGCTAGAAATTCTGGATTGGATGGTTCTCCATTTGAACCAAATAGATATGGTGGATGGGGCGACATAATATGTGCAAATACAAAAAATGGTGTACTAAAAGAATTTTCTAAATTCGATAACTCAGAAAATTTACAATTTACACGATCTCGTTGAGGATCACCTGCAGTAACAAAATATTTTGAAAATGGGTGCCATAAGGAACCATCAATCAATGTGTTATGAAATTGGTTTACAAACATTAATGATGCACATAATTGATGATCAGATATTTCTGGATAACCATACTCTAAACTCATACTGATAATTGTATAATCTAAAGATTTTAAAATCTGCATTAATTGATTATTGTTGTAAAATTCATTTCTATTATCTAATGTAGGATTTATTTTTTCATCATTAAAATATGACATATTCAAAGTGGAACTGATTGCCAGGGGCGAGGTTACATAATTTGCATAACTAGTAGTAGGAATATAGAATCCTCTTTGAGTAAGTTTAGTTAAGAACTCGTGGTTATCATAGTTATAGATTTCTAATAAAATTTCATCACTGGTATACTCGTCTACTATAATATAGTATATGTTGGGTTTTTCATTTAATTCTGGTTGATGTAAAATTCTATAATCTATTTCATTACTTGTTACATCAAAATTATTGTTTTCGAATGAATAAGATATAACATTGGATAATAACATTGCAATTATTACAACTCCAATAACATTTACAAAAAAGGTTATATTTTTCAGATATTTTTTTATTTTTATAATGCTAAATATTCCAACGATTAACATTATACCATAAAATGGAACTGCATAAGTGGTATGTGAAAAAGGTAATGCACCAACATCAATTCCTATCTGACTAGTAAATCTTATAAAATGACCGTATGAAAAAAATAGAATTAATCCTAGTGATACTAATAATCCTGATTTTAATCTGTTTTTTAAAAATAAATTTAAAAATATCCAAGATACAATGACAATTCCAACAACAATTAATAATGAAAATCCTGCATCCTTGAATATCACTTCATCAAGGTTTAAAGTAATAATTAACAAAGTTGGAAATATTGCAAAGAGAATAGGATGAATAGGGGTTGATTTGTCAAACATTATCAAATTAAATCCAATTTTTATTTTAATTACAGGTATTTTTAGTTGTCATTTTCTAAATTTACCATAATATATAATATATTTTAGATAGTGTTTTTGAAAGTTTTATTAAGTTAATCTTTGATTCGAATAGATCAATTATTAATATCTAAAAATAATATAATTTCAGTTATTATTTTAATTTTTTAAAAATTAATTAATATATCCCATATTCATTTATCCAAATATGAGAATTTTCTCACAAAATTTAACAAATTATGATATTTTACTACCAAAAAATTCTATTTTTCGAATAAATCTTGCATGGATTAATTCATTAGATGAATTAACACCTCTTCTTAAGAAACATGAGCAATCTGAGATTTTTATGGATTTGCCCATTGGTAGAACAAAACCTCCAAACAACAAATATTCTTTTGATGATTTGGTGTCTATTCTTAATTCTAACAAAAATATTAGATATTTTGCTATTTCAAATGTCAATTCATCAGAAGATCTTAAAAGTTTCATTGATATAATTCCAAAACATGTATCTTTAGTACCTAAAATTGAAAGTCCTGAAGGTGTAATAAACATCAAAGATATTACGGATATACTGGAAAATGAAAAAATCATCATGTTAGATCACGATGATCTTTATTCAAATTTAATAAAGAAAAATGAAAGTCCAGATAAATTCAAAGACTACATAGTAAAGCTCACAGAATTTTGTAAAACAAATAATGTAACAATATTAAGAACAATCGGAGTTGTTTTTAGTGATGAAGAAACAAGAACTACTCAATATATGAAATAAGATCATGTATTTCTAATTAATTTAATTCTTCAAGTAATTTTTGGATGTATTTTGCCCCAATTTTTGCAGATTCGCCAATATTATACACAGTTTTTGAACGCATTGATTTAATCTGTTCATGTAAAATTTCATTACTTTCATTAGAGGTTTTTATTAAATCTGGAATTTCTTCTAGATTTTTTGAAGAAACAACATACCCGACTTGATGTCTAATAGATGTTTCAATGGGTTCTAATAAAATTTTGTTTGAATTAGGATTAAGAATTTTTTTAGGTACATCAATAAAAATTACAGGGCGCTCAAATACAAATGCATATTCTAATGAAATTCCAGACCAATCAGAGATCATGCATATAGAGGAATGAAATAAATCATGAGAAATAATACCTTTTTCCAAAATAAAATTAGTGTTATCACCAAATTTTTTTGTGATTTTAGAAATTAAAGTAGAAGAATCATTTAAAGTTTTAAAATGAGGTCGTAACAAAACTTGAAAATCAGATTTTAATAGAATTTCTATCAAACCAAATCCACAAACTTCAAGTAAGTTATTTTTTCCATAAGATGGACATATCAAAACAAGGTTTTTTAATTTATTAGGCTTTGTAGAATAGTTATTTTTTTGATTCATTAATGTATCAAGTCTTCCAAATCCATATGGAATTAGGTTTTTTGGTTTTAATCCATATACTCTTTCAGTCTCTTTAATTTCATTTACGTGATGTGGTCCAACACAAAATATTGTATCATAATTATCAATTGCTCCTTCTCTAAGATACGAATGTACACTAAACATTGAATGAAAAATATAGATATAATGAACAGGGCATACTTTGGAACGCTTTATATGATATTTTTCTAAATCAGGCATATCCATTATTAAAATTTTAGATTTTAATGTCAAAAAGAATTTTGTACGTGCAGAACCATCTCCAATGTAAAATGATTTAATTTTTGGATTTTGAGATGATAGTATTTTATCGTCTTTTACTGATGTAACATAACATATTTGTAAATCTAATTTTTCAGTTAATTCATAAATTAAGGTCTGAAAATGATTCACAGAAGCTTTATTTTCAGCGTAAAAAACAATCGATGCTTCATTTTCATTAAGAGATTCAAATCTATGTAAATCATTCCATGCATCACCAAGTGAAAATGAAGGTAATCTCAATAGTGAAATTTAACATATATACACTAAATGTTTTTGGATTGAGAAATATTTTTCTTCTTAAAAATATATTTTTTAGCTAAAAATTATACATTGTTATAAATTAGTCATTTTTTGGTTGATTTACGTTCTGAAAACGCATATTTTATTTTGGTCCAGTATACTTTTAATGCAATTCCAATGGCTATAAACACACCAACAAGAGATTGAATTATCATACTTCCTGTTCCAGGATCTAAATATGCATATGCGTCTGAAACAAATAATTGATAAAATAGAAAAATTACTGTTATAGGTAAAAATAAAGATTTTTTGTTCATATTTTTATTTCACGAATTAGTATTATTTATTCTATTATTTATAACAGATAATAGAAAATATAGATAAAGTATGAATTTTAATTTTTTCCGAAATTCATATGTCAAAAAATTTTAAACTGAACCATTAGATTATGTGGTAAATGAATCAAGTTTATCAGAAAATATTCTAAATGAAATGATTAATGAAATGAAAAATTTACTAGAGATTTTTCAACCTTCAAAATTCTGAGAATGGTTGCCTTCTAGTATCTATTATACGCTATAGATAATAAGACATATTCTTAAAGTGATTTATTGAAGTGTAAATTAGTAATCTAAAATGGATAAGAAAAAAGATAAAATATTATTTTGGATAGAAACTTTTCATATTCATTTTGGAATTTCAAAAGCATTAATTGAAAAATATGATTGTGAAGCATTTGCGTTAATTGTATCTAGTAAAAAACAAAAACAATTTTTTGATAATCAAAAATTAGTTAATTTTAAAAAAAGTTGGTATTTAAGAGATAATGTAGATTTAAAAAATCATACCCCAAATATTGAAAAATTAAAGATGTTTGAAAAAAAATATTCTCTATCATTACGAAAAATTATTTATGGTGAAAGATTTTTTTATAAATATAATGAATATCATAAATTTACTGATGAAAAAATATTTTCAATTATTGAACAAGAATTAGAGTTTTATATCAAAATATTAGATGAAGTTAAACCAGATTATGTTTTTTTACGATTACCTGAATATCAAGACATAAGATTATTTTATGAAATTTGTCAAGCAAAAAAAATTTCAGTTTTGATTTTATCATTTACAAGATTTTCTGATAGATGGATGTTATCCTCAGAAGCAGATGTACCAATTTTATTGGAAAATATTAATGAAAGTTTGGAAATCAAAAGTTTTGATGAATTAATAGATTCTAGTACATATTATGAAGCAAATACGTTATGGATGACAAAACAAAAATCCTCTCATTCTCAAAAATTTAATGTTTTAAGACTACTTTTTTCAACATTTCATTCTTCAAATATTAACAATTATCGAGATATTGGAAAAACTCCTTGGACAACAATAAAAAATAGAATAAAATTAGTAGTAAAAAGTTTCTTTAGACAAAGATTTCTAGATAAAAATGCAAAAAAATCATACTCTCAAGAGAGTTCATTTGCATTCTTTCCACTTCATGGAGAACCTGAAGAAAAAATTCTAATTAGATCTCAATTTTTTTCAGATCAGTTAGCTGTAATAAAAAATATTTCTCAATCATTACCAATTGAGATAGATCTATTTGTTAAAGAACATCCAGGTATGAAATTATTAGGTTGGAGAAATTTAGATTACTATAAAAAAATTCTTGAAATGCCTAATGTTCAACTAATTCATCCATCAGTGTCAACAGAAGAGTTAATAAAAAAATCTAGTATGGTAATTGCAATTGCTGGAACAACTGCTTTTGAAGCAGCATTTTATAAAAAACCATCCATTGTATTTACAAATGTAATTTTTTCTGTTCTTTCATCTGTTTTTACAGTAAAAATTATGGAAGATTTACCAAATATAATTAAAAAATGTCTGAATTCTAAAGTAAATTTAATTGAATTAAATCAATATATGGATAAAATTGAAAAATCTTCATTTAGTATAGATTTGTTTAATTTAACAACTGCATCTTCTCATATTTTTGGAATAGGTGGATTTCTAGATAATAATTCCATATCAGAACCAATGATGAAGGAGTTCTTAGAAAAATATAACAAAGAATTTGATAAATTAGCTGAGGAACATATCAAAAAAATTAACTTGATTAAAAATAATAATTGAGCCCAAAATTATATCTATAATATGAAAAAGACTTTAAGAAGTAAATCAAAAATAATAATCTGCTTGTTAAAAAGAAAATCAAATAATGTAAAGGAAATAAAGATTGATGAATCTAAAATAATATTGGACACAATAAAAGATTCTATTACGCTTATTAAAGAAATTAAAAATCTATCTAAT